>Ga0114930_10000356_pt1 | contig 48824 bp, 34 predicted proteins | sample AnhtaG_FD_87300 | JGI IMG/M metagenome (GOLD analysis project Ga0114930, IMG submission 87300) | Deep subsurface microbial communities from Anholt, Denmark to uncover new lineages of life (NeLLi) - Anholt_01485 metaG | ecosystem: Environmental > Aquatic > Marine > Oceanic > Sediment | place...
CCTGTCCGAAAAAGCGGATTTTTCCATAAGCTTTGCATCATCCATCCCAAGGCCTTGGCTGTTATCCCTGCCTGTATCATCTCCAGAAGACCCTTCGTATTTGAACATCCTGGGAAATCAGTACTTGAATAAAAAAGACTCGTTTAAAGCTAGACAACTGCTCGAAGCGGCTTACCGAAAAAATCCCGAGTCCTCCAAATTCGCTCTTGATTTTTGCCAGAGCCTGTTAAGCTTGAAAGAATATAAAAATTTGAAGGATATTGCCCTTCCCTTTCTTGATCGACCTGAAAAACATGAATTTTATGCCCTACTGGGACAATCCTGCCAGAAACTCGGCGAATTGGCGGAAGCCATTGTCTACTATAAGAGCTATTTGGCCTATTACGGAACCCATATTCAGATCCTCAACTCCGTAGGCGAGTGCTATAATCAGCTGGGTAACAAAGAAGAAGCCCTCGCCGCCTGGGAAAAATCCCTGGAGCTCGACCCCAAGCAGGAAAAGCTCAGAGAATTGGTCAAGTCGTTAAAGGAAAAGAAATGACCACTAAATTAAAGGATATGTCAGACTGGAGGCCACTATGAAAAAGGAAAAGGCCATTTTGCAATTTTTTCTCCTCCTCATTTTCACTCTTGGGAGCTTTCATTTTGCCGCGGCCCAAGCAGGAAGAGGCAAAGCCCGGGTAGCCGGTGCCGTTATCAATGAACAGGGAAATCCTGTTCCAAAGGCCAAGGTTATCCTCGAACTTATGGCCAGGGACACGGCTACTCGAGAGACAACCACCAACAAAAAAGGAGAGTGGGTCTTCACGGGCCTGGGCTCGGGGAACTGGCAGCTAATGGCCACGGCAGAAGGTTATGTCCCCACTCAAACAAGCGTTTTTGTCACTCAAATCGGGCAAAATCCAAAAGTTGTCGTCACCTTGAAAAAAATCACAGTCGTGGATACATCGATCACCAATGAGACTGATCTCGCCCTGATAGAAGAGGCCGGCCAGTTGTTTGCGGAGAGAAAATTCGATGAGGCCCTGGCCCTGCTGCAGGAATTTCTCGCAAACAATCCCACGGCCTATCAGACCCACATCAACATCGGAGACTGCTACAAGGAAAAGGGAGAGTACGAAAAAGCGGAAGAAGAATACAACCTGGCTTTAGAATCGGCCAAATTGGATGAAGATGCGGGAGAAGAGATAACGGCCAAAGCCATGGCCGGGATAGGTGATATTTACGTGAGAAAAGGAGATCTTGAAAAAGCCCAAAATTTCTTCAAAGAATCCATCGAACTTCTTCCCGACAATGAGATTCTGCCGTATAATGTGGGTGAGATTTACTTTTCGAATCGAAATCTGGATGAGGCCATCGAATACTATGATATCGCGATCAAGATCAAACCCGATTGGAGCCCTCCATATTATAAACAAGGACTTGTTTATCTGAATAAGGCAGAATACGCAAAAGCCGAGGAGAACTTCGTAAAATTTTTAGAGATCGATTCTAATTCAGAACTTGCCGACCAGGTCAGGAGTATGCTGGATTACCTCGAGAAGATCAAAAAATAAGACATTAGAAAATCGGTTAAAGTTTTCTCCTCAGCCTCTCTTCTAAATTCCGGAGTTCGGCCTTTGCACTGTTAATGCTTTCCTCGCTCTCATCTTCCGGATTTTCCAGATAGAGTTTGAGATAGCGCACAGCATCCTCAAGGTTGCCCACCTTCTTTTTTGCGACAGCAAGGTTGTAATACGCCACAGGATTCGGATGGAGGCTGGCAGCCTTTTCCAGGTTTTCGATGGATTGGGAGATGTCTCCCACATATCCCAAGACAATCCCGAGATCCTGAAGGATTTCATGATCATCGGGATAGTCTCTTTTAAGGCTAATATAGATTTCAATAGCCTGATTAAATCTTCTCGAACTCGCCAGACTACTGGCATAGTTTTTCCTGGCGAACTTATTTTCCGGCTCGACCTCGAGGGCTTTCCTGTAATACCCCTGGGCATCATCCCCCTGCTCGATAAGGTCCAGCATCCATGCCGAAGCCAAAAGAGCGTCAAAATAGCGAGGATTGTTTTTCAAGATCAGGTCAAAGGTTTCCAGTGCCTTTTTCACTCTTCCCAATAACATCAAGGTATGTCCCAGGCGGGAGAGAAGAATCTCGGATTCCGGCATTTTTTCCAGCCCCTTCTCCAGAACACGGATCGTCTCATCAAACTCCATCATCTGGGCTTTCATCAAGGCCAGATTCACATAACTTGTCGCCACATTCGGCCTCAAGGAGAGGATTTTTTCGTAGATTGAGGCGGCTTCCGGAAACTTCCCTTCGAGTTCATAACCTTGGGCCCTCTGGACAAGGAGAAGTTCCTCGATGTGGTCCTTGGGATCGGGCAATTCCTCTCCTGCTTCACCTTCCGACATCGACACATAACCCAGGGACCTCAGCCGTTCCATCTCTTCCGGGGTCATCGTTCTCTTATCCGCGATGAGTGGAGAAGTCGAATCCTCGATGATAGTTTCCAATTTATCTTTTTTTTCCTTGGCAACCTTGATCTCATCCCGTATCAGATTTATTTCTTCCCGCGGATCCTGTTTGAGGTTATACAATTCTTGCTTTGGAGCTTTGATGAATTTCCAATCCTCATCGATAAGACCGACCAGCTCGGACCATCCGTAATTTTCCCGCGGATAAAAGCTCTCGATATAAGAGCTCAAATCCTGTTTCTTTTTCCCTTCTATATAAGGAAGAAGGCTGAGACCCTGAATATCCGTCGGCACCGGGATATTCAGCATATCCAGGACCGAAGGCATGAGGTCGATAAGCCTTACCCTTGCTTCGATGCGTTTTCCCGGAGGAAGGTTGTTCTCAGCGTAAAAAATCAGCGGGACTTTCATCGTGCTTTCATAGATAAAAACGCCGTGGCCCTCTTCTTGTTTTTCTCCGAAGGCTTCCCCATGGTCTCCGGCCAGGACTATCAGCGTTTTTTCCAAGAGATCGTACTTTCTTAGCTTTTCCACGATTTTGCCGATGTAAAAATCCATGAACGCGATCTCCCCATCATAGGGATTGCCCAGGAATTCCTCCCGATAATGGGAAGGCGGATCATACGGAATATGCGGGTCGAAAAAGTGGATCCAGGAAAAAAATTGATCCTCCTTGTTCTCATCCACCCATCTGGAAAAGGAGGCATAAACGGCATCCGCCCTCCTCTCGGAATTCAGGGCTTTGAAGGTCTGGTCCGGAGAGAGCAGGTCATCATATACGTCAAACCCCTGATCTAAACCAAAACGGGAGTCCACGGTGAAGGAACTCACAAAGGCGGATGTCTTCAACCCGTTTTTTTTCAAAGCCTCGGCAAGTGTCTGGAATTCAGGAGCCAGATAGTAGGAGCCGTTGTTTCGGACTTGATGGTACACGGGGAGGGTCCCGGTCAGGATGGAGCAGTGGGATGGACAAGTCAAAGGAACCTGGCAATAGGCATTTAAAAACTGGACACCGTTTGCTGCCAGAAAATCGAGGTTGGGCGTTTTTGCATCGGGATAGCCGTAGCAGCCAAGCCTATCCGCTCTTGTGGTATCCAGAGTCACAAGCAAAACATTGAGACGACTATCTTTTGTAATTTCTTTACGAGGAGTTGAGAAATAAAAGATGAGACATGCAACGACAATCAAAAGAAAGAAAACAGCAGCGAAGAAAAACGACTTTTTCTTGCTCGGTTTTTTGTGGATAGGGACAGATTCTTCTTCGAGTTTCTGATGATTGGTTATCTGGTCTGAAAACTTTTGATCCCTTCTTTTTTTCTTCTTTTTCCTCTTTTTCGCCATGATTAAAAATTACATTGTTAGCTGCGCAGAGTCAAATAAAAAAAACCCGCCTCCCAGCCAAAGGGAGGCGGGTTTGAGCGTCAACGTTAAATGAGAGCTTTAGAACATGAACTTGATTCCTAACCTCATCGAGATAGGTCCTTGGAAACTGTACTTCTTACCATATCGTGGTTCTTCGGTGAAATTCCTGTTAGCATCCGTTATATTCCATGATTTAGAGAGGTGCTCATCTTCGGTAACATACAATCCGTACAAAGTGCGATCTGCGTAGACCCTTTGCGCTATGCCGGTATCGAAGAGATTGTCGACATTGACGTTGAACTGGATCCGGTATCTGTCTGAGAGCTTCAGGTTGTATTCGGCATACAGGTTGGCATACCAGTAAAAAGGCGTCCGTGCTTGGACGACTTCGCCGCTAGAAGGATCTGTCCAATGGAACCTGTCATAGGGATTAATATACGCACTGAGCATATTCCAGGATTCGTCGATAGGAGTACCCGACATGGCATTGATGACAGCACCGACCGTTAGGCGGAAGGGGAAGGTGTAGGCGCCGTAGAATTTGAAGAAGTGGGGTCGGTCCGTTGACAGGTTATTATTGACTGGCTCAAGATTTAAGGTTTGGGCCATAGCCCAGTTGTCGAAGTTCCTCATGACGTACGGGCTTACCCGGTTCCACTCATCAGCACTTGCCAGGCCGGCGTAGTTGCCCCACAACCTGCTCCAGGTGTAAGAGAATCCTCCCAGCCAGTTATTCGACAACCGTTTATCCAGGCTGACATTGACGGCGAGGTATTCCCGCTTAGCCCTCGGAGTTTCCGGATACTTGGGATCGAACTTGCCGGAGCCGTTGCCTACATGGAGTGAGTAGCCATAACCGGGATTGCATTCGAAGTACGCCTCTCCCACCCCAGGAATGATGACACCCACGTCTTCCATGGTACGGCGGAGGCTTTTCTGGACAACACGGATAGTTCCCGAAAAATTCTCCATCAGCATTTTTTCTAATCCGAAGGAGAATTCCCGCTGATTCACGGGTGCTATATCCGGATCTGTGGAGTCGAACGAAGGTTTACGCCAATCCAGAGTAACGATATGTTCACCAGGATAATTGCCGCCTATCCCGAAGCCATCCCATTCATAGCTGTCCATTTTGTAGTAGGCGCTTTTCCACTTGAAACCGGCATAAGAGTGGGCAGGCATGTAGGTCTTGATCACATCATAATACATGCCGAAGCTTCCGAAGATTTTCAGGCTCGTGTCGCCGAATACGTCATAGATGAACCCAAGTCTGGGAGCGATCTTATCGCCGAACGTGAATTCCATGGGTTTAAAACCCGAAGGAATAGACGGGTCCTCAGAATAAGGGGGAACATATTCTGACTCGAATCGGATACCCAGGTTCAATGTGAATCTCTCGCCAAGCGTCCAGCTGTCCTGGGCGTAGATGGCCCATCTGTCATTGTGCACATCAAATTTCTCGCCAAAAACACCACTTTCTTCGTTCCCGCGGACTTCGTAATAACCATATGTTCCGGTTCCATAGTTGAAGCCACCGAAGACGGCATCTCGACCCCAGTACATACGGATCTCCGGCGCATAAGGGAATCCTAGAGCACTGGCCACATTTTCTCCCTGGCGCACATACTGGACCCCGAATTTAAAGGCGTGCTCGCCCCCGAGGTACGTGAAATAGGTGAAGTCAGCTCCAAGATGGTTCTTGTATCTTTCCAGCTTTTCGACCACATTGCCTCTAGCTTTGTTGGTATAGCCGTAAGGAACGTTCCATTGGCCTGGCACTTCCAGTGCCGTTCCATCGAAGGAGGCTGCTCCATCTCCGTAGTGCCGGTAGTTCGGGACTTCAGGTAGAACCTGCTGGTTTGTCTGGTCGTAGAAGAACCGGCCTCCCCGGACGTTCATCATCATGTTGGCGCCGAGCGTCACATCCGCAAATCCCGCGGCACTCCAGTTGGGGTAGTCAAAACCGTAATTGGCCCACTCTGGATCGTCGGGATTGCCTGTGCCGTCTCGAGCTGGCAGGCTTCCCCTGTATTTGTAGAAATTGTTCACGATAGAAGCACCAACCCGCATAAAGCTGAAAGGCTGTGCGGTCAGCTTGCCCTGGAAATTCCAGTAGTTTTGTTTCCGGTCATAATCGCCTTCTTGTACGGGGGTTGTCAAAAATTCGACGTGCCTCGTGGTATTCCGAAACACAGGGAGAAAAGATCCGAAGAACCAAACCCTGTCCTTGATGATGTAGCCGCCCAGGCTGAAACCGACTTCTGTCCTGTCGATTTTGTCCTTTCCATACAGATCCTGGTAGTTGACATATTCCGCCTCGAACGTGTTCAACGGATTCCTGCGGAGAGTGTCCCTTTCATTGCCATTAAACGCTGATCCGCTGTAATAGCCGATGAGCTGGCCATGGAACTCATTTCCTCCCTGACGGGTGATGACACTGACCACACCACCCACGGCACCGCCGTACTCTGCCTCATAACCACTGGCCAAGACCTGGACTTCTTCGACGAATTCGAAGGCAGCGTTTTGGTTACGAATACCTGTTGTGATGCTCCCGATATCCGTTCCATCCACAAAGTACATGTTCTCGGCACTGGATGCACCGTCTACCGACATTCCGCTTCCCCCGAATCCGGGCTCCACGTTCACGCCAGGCACGGCGGTCACCAAAGTATCGAAGTTTCGTCCCTTGGGAAGCACCTCGAACATCATTTTGGTTAGGGTCATTCCCTTGGTCGTGCTCTTGACGTCGATGAGTGGCGACTGGCCGACGACCGTGATCTCCTCTTCAATCGCACCCATCCCCATTTGAACATCCACAGTTATGGATTGGTTGATTTGAATGACGATCTCACTTCTGGTTACGTGCTTGAAACCCTGGAGCGTATAGGAAATCGAATATACCCCTGGTTGAAGAGAAAGCAAACGGTATCTCCCAGAACCATCCGTAATCACGGCAGCCTTACCTAAAAGGCTGGGGCTTGTGGCTTCTACCGCAACGCCTGGAAGAGGACCACCCTCATCATCGGTAACGGTCCCAAAAATATTTCCTTTGGTAGGAATTTGACCGAATAGTGAAGCCGTCAGCAGAACGACGCCAAAAACGGCAAAAAATAAATTTCTGTATCTAGTCATACATCCTCCTTGATTAATCCCGCCTCTTTTTTGGGAACAGGGCGGGACATCCTATCTTTTCCCAGCCTTGATGGCTGGGAAAACCCTTCTCCTTAGAGTGCGATCAATATCGATGCACTCCACCAACCCAATTTTTTTACTTAAAAATATCCGTAGTTGCACCTCCCCCAATAAATTTGTTTGTAACGCTATAGAGTAGTATATTCTTCTTTACCCCAATTTTATAAATGCAAGATTTGTACCAATATCAATTTTTATTAACTTCATTATTTTCACGTAGTTAGTAATTTCCTTTTTCAATAATTAATTCAATTATTTGAATTTTATTCAAAAAATTGAATTTCCCCTCACTTCTGAATCTCTCAACTCACAAATTTTTATCCGTAATAAGACGTAAATTATTCATAAACATGATTTTTTTAACGGGATTTAATGCTATATGTTTACTCCAGGTCATAAGAAGGCTAAAATAGAACAATATGGAGAATTTGGCGTGAGATGCCCGAAGCTAATGAAAATCATTTTCCTGTTCTTGCTATCACTATCCTTCTGCCAAAAGGCTGATTATAAGCTGTTTTCAGACGTAAAATTACACCCCACAAGCAGAAAAGGTAGTTTTGCGAGCAAACAGACGATCGAGGGCCTTCTGTATGAAATCTGGGACTCCGGCTTCATCCGGAAGAACAATCTCACCCAACAGGAAATTCTGAATAACGCCTATGGCGTGTTCCGAAAAGCTCCAAAAACTTTATCCGAACCAGAAGGACGTGCCTATTACCACCAAAGGGACGGTCAAAAAGATCTGCTGATGTTGAATACTAGCCTATTCGGACATCTGGAGCCGGCGCCAAAACCTCCCCATATGGACAAAGTCAATATCAAGCGGCTCGACAGGAGAATTAGGGCCACCCTTGTGCATGAACTCTTTCACGATTTTTGGCACAATATCCTGGACGAAAGGAAAAGATATCTTTTTACGAGTGAGGGAGAGATCTTCTTTATCGAACTCATGTTGTCAAAAACGGAACTAGAGAAACAACAACTTCTCAGTGAAATCGGAATCGGCCAAAATGAGGCTTTTGACTTTGAATCATTTGAAGTATTGCTCGAAATAAAAGACATCTATAATTTCGAGAAATTGGGCACAGAACTTTTTTCGACAATGGCAGGCAGAGCCTTTTCAGGGAAAACAATCATACCCAAACAATTCAAAAAGTATTATTCATTTCTATTATCGGATGAGGTTCTCAATACAGACCATTTTTTTTCATCTCAGGATTCTGGTCAAAAGAGAAAAAATCGTCGGCCGGAAAATCCCCGATATCTTTCCGAAATCAAAAAATCATTGGAGGAACATCCCGACTCCATAAATGCCAAGGACAAAAACGGGTTTACACTCCTGCATCATGCAACCTATTCAGGAAATAAGGATATCGCCCAATTCCTTATCGATAGAGGTGCAGATACACGAGCAAAAGTAACTTCTTATGCTTGGACCCCGTTTTTTCTCGCTTCGCTCCAAGGATATTTGGAAATTTCAGAGGCATTCATTAAAAAAACCGGAATGCAACTCGATGACAAAGATAGGAGGGGCCGATCGCTCATTCACCTTGCGGCTCAAGAAGGCCACAGAGATCTCGTTGAACTTCTTCTGCAACACGGGGCAAGGATCCATTCAGAAGATGCCGCAGGGATGACTCCACTTCATATGGCAGCCTTATGCGGCCGCCAAGATACCACCTCTTTCCTTATCTCGAAGGGAGCGAACACAAAGTCGAAAGATTTTGCCGGACAAACACCTATTCATTTGGCCTCTTTCGGTGGAGATGAAAATTTAGCTGAGTTATTGATCTCAAAAGGGGCTGAAATCGATGCGCGAGATAATAAAGGGGAAACCGCGCTTCATATAGCCTCTTTTTGTGGACACGAACAAGTCGTTGAATTGCTGATCAGATGCGGAGCAGAACTTGATGTACAAAACATCCACGGTGATATCCCCGAAGAGTTGGCAGCCTTGGCTGGCCAGGAAAAAATCGTAAATATGCTTCGCGGTGCGGGTCATTGATTCTGAGCCAGGTTGATATCGACCCAGAAGGAATGTTATTTGGGCATACGACTGGAAGTGCTTCCTGGAGCACCAGTTGCGCCCCTTCTTCCTGGCACATTCATGGCGCGACCTTCCGAAGAAACACCAGTACCACCTGATTGCTCGCTTAAGCGTTTCATCAACGCCTCAGTCATCCCACCCCACTCAAATCCTATTTTCAGGCTCTGTCCAGGTTCGACACCCATTCCACGTGGGGAGGTTTCTGTTTTAATGAGAGGGATCCTGAATTCATAGATGAAAGCATCGCCCTTCTTGTTGGTCTTGAAACCCGGATTCAAAATGGCAGGAATTGGGGCCGTTACGGAAATTTTTTTGTCTTTTTTCCCTGTCCTTTCTGTCATATACACACTGTACGTGTTTGTTGGTTCGATCGACTGCATCTGTTCTTCCGATAAAATTTCCCCTCTCTTTTTCAGGTAGGCAATGAGTTCCTCACCCGTGACCTTTTTTTTAATGAAGTGAAAGGCGTGGTCCTTCTTTTTTTTCCCTTCTGTATTATAATATAAGGTGATGCCTGTAGCGTTAATGCTGCTCAAGGACTTTGGATCTTTAAACACAAAAAGCACGTACATGTTCTGGGCATCGTTCCTAACAGCGTAATGGACGTCCACTTTTTTTTCAGAAGTCATCTCATCCCCTGCCCAATCATCATCAAGACCATCGATTGTAAGAGGTTGGACTGTCCACTTGCTCTCAACGATTTTTTCTTCGGAAAATCCTATCGTGACGTTGGCAAGCACAAAGACAGCCAAAAAAATATGTGCAAAAAGTTTTTTCGTGTTCATCTTTTCCTCCACAAGAATGTATTATTTTACATCAAACGAGTTCTTTTTTCAAAATTCGTCGGTGCGGTATAGATTGACAAACGCCATTTCTTGAATTATGCTTTAATTGATGTTGATTATTGCTATTTTTTAAGGAGGGGGATATGAACTTTAATAAAAAATGGATCGGGATTTTCCTTATTCTTTGCTTCAGTGCCTGCTCGATAAAGCTTATGCCTTCAAAGGATCCATGGTACGCAAAACATTACATCATCATGCATGATTTTGAGTGGGATGTTTATAAGGGACTTTCACCCGAGGGAAAAACTCAATTCCAAGAACTCTTTTGGAAAGTCAGAGACCCAAAAGCACAGGCCACATTTGCAAGCCGATTGGAATATGTGACAAAATATTTCAAAACGGAAAGTCGTCACATGCCTTGGAATACCGATAGAGGGAGAACCTTTCTCCTCAACGGCAATCCTGCTGAAATCCGTTATGCAACGAACACGGATTTAGGCGGGATCAGGGTTGTCCCGACAGGAGGAGAGGGAGGCTCTGTCCTGGGCGGAGTCAATGTCGACCGGTCAGGAGAAGATATCGGCGCAAGACAGGCAGAACTCTGGACTTATCCTTACCGGAGCTACAGAATCACCTACCAGTTCAACTTTTCACTGCCTAGACAATGGAAATTTATTCCAAAATTATCTGAAAGTTCCTTTCGAGAAGAGCTGGAACTCTACAACCGACATGTGACCTACGGGATCATCGATATGCAAAAATACCGGGAACAATTGGAGGAGTTGAAAAAAATTAAATAATGAAATTCCCGAAGAAAAGATCGCTGGGTTTCATCTTGTGCCTTCTCGCTTCCGTTTTTATTTCAAGCCAGAATCCCATTTCACCACAAGAGAGAAACAGCAAAACCACTTTACAGCATCAGGTAACTGTCAATCTCAAGCTCATTCAAGTTTATGTGACCGATAAAAAAGGAAATCCCGTCGTGGATTTAACAAAAGAGGATTTTCTCATCCGGGACAATGGCGAAAAAAAACAGATCACAGAATTCGAAAAACACATCCTTCACCTGTCTCCCTCTGAAACGGAGGCTCCCCAGACAATCCTAGAAAGCAAGCCCACTGTGTCTCAAGATTTGATGAGCCGTAAATTTTTTCTTCTTTTTGATTTTGCCTATAACAACGCCAAAGGTATCAAAAAAGCAAAAGATGCCGCTTTGCACTTTATGGATACCCAGGCTCAACCATCCGATGAATTGGGGGTGCTTTCATACTCCGCTATCAAAAACTTAACTCTCCATGAATATTTAACCCGTGATCATAAAGAGGTCCGCAAAGTTGTGGAGGCATTCGGCACAAAAAATAGAGCAGGAAGAGCGGAAAATTTTGAGGAAGATTATTGGTTTCGAGTAACGGGTGATAATCCCCTCGATCCCAGCAAGAGAGGAAAAATAACATTCAAAGAAGGGGCACAAGTCGAGGACAGACCGGTGACCGGACCTACTCCGGATTTTGATAAATTCAACACCCAAGAAGACAGCAGTGTTCATGCCATTCATTTTGTCCAAAATATCAAAAATTTTGCAGAAGCCCTCAAGTACATTCCCGGCTATAAACACATTATTCTTTTTTCCTCCGGGATCCCCTATTCCCTGATGTACGGAGTTCATCATCCGAATGACACCTGGAATGTGACACAGGGGAGAGACACGATAAACCAGCAGAGATGGGACTTTGGAAACAGCTTGGTACGGCAGCACTACGATGATATGCTCAAAGTGCTCGCTGCCTCCAATAGTACCGTCTACACCATAGATACAGAGGATTTGGCAGCAACGGTTGGAATACAATCGAGACTATCGGGAGGTTTTACTCTGCAGGCAATGGCAAGTTCAACAGGGGGCAAATACTTCGGCGATATCAATAGTTACGATAAGCACTTGGAGAAAATCCAAGACCTGACAGGATGCTATTATGTCCTTGGATACTATATCGATGAAAAATGGGACGGGAAGTACCATAAGATAAAAGTCAAAATCGATCGCCCTGGTTTTAAAGTTCACGCCCAGAAAGGATACTTCAATCCCAAGCCTTTCAGCAAGTTCTCCAAGCTCGAAAGGCTGTTGCATCTCGTCGATCTGGCTCTGAACAATAGATCCCTTTTCCAGGATCCTCTTCATTTTCCTCTGGTTTCGTTACCGCTTTCTATGCAGGGAAAGACATATGTCTCTCTTTTCTCATTGCTTCCCATGGAAAATCTTCATGAATTTGTAGGAAAAAATGTCGAAATCGTCAGCATCATTTTCGATAAAAAAAACAGTATCGTCAAGATCGGAAGAGAGAAGAAAGATTTTTCAAAACTACCCGAAGGAAACATGTATTATGCGAATGTGACGTCTCTTCTTCCTGGTAAGTATAAATGCCGACTTGTCATCAGAAATCCAGAAACAGGACGGGGTGCTGTGGCTTCATCATCTGTTGTCGTTCCAAAAAGTCTTGAGCATGGCATTAAAATCTATCCCCCCTTGCTTCTAAGGCAAGAAAAGGACGCGTTTTATTTAAAAGAGCTATCTGCCGTTTATCCTTTTGACTCGAGCCAGTATTTTCCTCTCGTTGAGCAAGTGGAACGAGGCACGAGCCGTGTGTGGGCTGCGGTCCGATGCTCGTTTTCAGGAATTCCGCCGCCGGATATTCAACTCTCGGCGAATCTTATTCATAATTCAGCAAACACCGGAAGAGCCATTCCGGCATCCATCTCTATTCTCGAAAGATATCACGATGTCGACACCGAGATATTTTTGTTGAGCATTCAAACAGATGAGCTGATACCAGGAGAATATTTTCTGTATCTGTTCGCAGTTGATGGTCAGACTCAATCACGCTCTGGAACGAATACAACCTTCGAGGTTAAATAAAGGCCACCTCAATATCTTGTCCTTTTGATTTCGCGCAGGGAATTGTGTATTATGAAAGTTGAGGATTTCGTAATGAAAAAATCTGTTTTTGTTTTATTCTTCTTGATCTATTCCCTTCTTCTCGTCTCATGTGCTTCGTACACGATGCAAAAGAACCTTGATCCAGAATCCAGGGAGTTTATCTCCAAGGTGAGATACATCATCGCAAAAAAGGAAAGAAAAGTTTTTCTGAATCTTCCCGAATCTGAACGGAAGGCATTCATGGAAGAATTCTGGAAAAGCAGGGACCCTGATCCAGAGACAGAAGAAAACGAGTACAAGGATGAATATTTCAAACGTATCGACGAGGCCAACCATATTTTTAAAGAAGGATCTCCAGGGTGGCTTCAGGATAGGGGCAGAATTTATATACTCTTAGGCCCCCCCTGGGAAAGGCAAACTTTTCCCAGAGGTTTCAATTTCTATGATAAGCCCGAGGAAATATGGTATTACGGGTGGTTCGTGATTAGATTTATGGATTATGACTGGAGCGGCGAATACAGGCTCGTCCCCGACAGCTCATGGCAGATTGCAGAGCTCAACAAAGCACAGATGGTTTTACAGCCAAAAGGCTCAGAAGGAAAATACCCGTTTGAATTCGATTTGAAAGTAAAGAAGATTGCAGAAAATGAGGTGGCTGTTCAGGTCAATGTCCCTTATAAAAATATCTGGTTCGAAGAAAAAGAAGGGCAGCTCAAAGCCTCGTTGAAATTAACCATGGAAATATTCGACTCATCCGAAAAAAAGATTTGGGATCACAAAAAAAATTACCCGATCGACTTAACGGAAGAAGAATTAGAGGCGATAATTGTCAAAGACTACCCGATAGAAATTCGCGTGGAACTTACTCCTGGAAAGTACACTTTTTCTGCAGAGCTTACAAATATGGCTGACGGAAACACAGCCTGGCAAAAAGGAAAATTTTCTTTGTGATCGACGTTTTTTTTTATCTTTTACCTGTTCCTTTTTTTTGAAAGTCTTCTACTTCACACAAAATCCAGAAATCCGGATCGAAGAGAACATTCAATGGTTTTTCCTGAAAATCGAACTCAAAAAAATTATTTTTCTGATCCACCCAAACGACTTTCTTGACAGTCCCAGAAGGGAGGATAAATGCCAGTTCGATGGGCATGGTAAAAAGAGGAAACTCTTCCTGAATCTGGTTGATGACAACTCTTACTCTATTTTGAGCTGAACAGCCCCATCCGAACTGATAGGTAGGATAACCAGCCTCATAAATCCATTGGCTAAAAAACCATCCCAATTCTGCCCCGTATATTTGTTCGCACACCCCTTGGAAATCTTCTGTAGAGGCGTTGGAATAGGCATAAAGCCGGGCATATTCTTTGAGGATATGCCAGAAGCTATTCTCTCCGACTACAAATCTCAACATATGAAGCACCCAGGCTGCTTTTTCATACTCGATCACACAAAACAGATGTCCCAACGGAGGATTATAAATCGGATGGTCCTCTCCTGTATGATAGGTGAAATATATGTTTTTAAAATCAGCCATCCTTGATTTGAGGCCATCAAAACCATATAGGTTTTCTACCCACAGGGCATCTGAATAAGTGGCAAAGCCCTCGTTCAGCCAAATGTCCGCCCAGTCAGTCAAGGTCACCAAGTCTCCCCACCATTGATGGGCCAGTTCGTGGGCGATAATATAGTCATACCTATGAGTTCCGGTAACAAGCCTGGAAGAATAAGATGTACAGGTTTGATGCTCCATGGAGAAGTTACCTGGAATTTCCGCCATTCCATATTTCTCTTCTAAAAACGGATATTCGCCGAAGACATCAGCGTAGAATTCAATCGTAGGAACGGTAATGGAAAAATCTTCTTGAGCCTGGATGAGATGCTCCGGATAGGCATAGTATAAAACCTCCATAGTCTCTGCGCCTGAGGTGTAATAATCAGAAAACGTTTCGTAATTAGTGGCTGCGACAGAAATAAGATATGTAGAAATGGGATAGTTTTCCTGCCAGATATAGGTTTTGGTGCTATCTGGGTTGGATATGACATCGATCAGGTCACCATTCGAGGCAACAACCATATCGTCTGCCACAGTGATGTGCATTTCAACGGTAGCTTTATCCGAAGGAATGTCGTAACAGGGAAACCACTCTCGAGCACTGATGGGTTCATCCAAGCTCCATATTATCGGATCTTGTTGATGGTAAGAAAAATTGAGTCCTGCTTGAGGAAAACCGTGATAAGAAATTTCTACTGTGAATTCTTCATCAGGATTCAAGACTTGAAGCGGATAAATATCGAGAAGATCATTTTGATGAATGAAAGAAACAGGAGTTTGGTCCTGAGTGATCCCAATCACATTCATGTTGTCGGCAAGATGGAGAGTTATTTTATTCAGGGTGCCGAGACTTCGCACCTTAATGGCTGCTTTTCCCTCGATGCGGCTAGCATCAAAATCCAATTTCCACTCAAATTTGTAATGAACGACTTCAAAATCATGGGCCTGCTCTTCGAGGAAAAAAACGCGTAAATCAGGTTTTGTTCCTGATTCATGATAGGGTATTTCTTGCGCTAGTAGAGGATTGAGTAGAAAAAGCAGAATCAAAAATATTCTCATTTTTTGCATCCTCATTCTCTCCTATCACTTAATTCGTTTATATCTTTGCAGGAGGCCTTCTTCCTTCATTAGCCTTTCGACATCATCGATTTCAAGCGGCAAAAAATCTGAGGCGATCTCAGCCCGATCATCGTGAATAATAATCAGGTCTTCACAGCGGATGTAAATGTCTTCTTCCGGTACCCTGAGGGCAGGTTCGATGGTAAAAACCATCCCTGGGCGTAATGGTCCAGAATCTCTTCCCACATCATGCGTCGAAAGTCCTACCCAATGTCCGAGTCTGCTCCCGGCATAGGATGAGGCGCGTGTGAATCTGGCAACAAAACTCTTGGCCGACTTTTCATAGATATCTTTTGAGAATTTCGTTTCGGAAAGCGCCTTTTGCATCTCTGCGACAGCTTCCTTTAAGATCACGGAAGCTGTTTCATGGGGACGGATGGCCTTGAGGATGGCCTTGTAACACCTCACATAAAATCCGTAGAGCTCCCTCTGCCAATCGTTGAATTTGCCGTTGACTGGCCATGTACGAGTAAGGTCGCTCATGTAATACCTGTAGTCCGGAGCATAATCCAGTATGAAAAAATCCCCATCTTCCATTTTGCGAAAGTTGGCATTGTAATGCGGATGGACCATGTTCGGGCCACTGGCTGCAATAGCATGGTAGGCATCGCCTTGCGCGCCGTTTCGTAAAAAGATGAATTTTGCGAGTGCGGCGATTTCATATTCATAAAGTCCGGGTTCCATTGAACGCATGCATTCCATGATCGCTTGACCTGAGAGCACGGTTGCTCTCCGTATGATGGCCTGTTCTGCCGGACTTTTAATCAGACGCATATCATCCAGGATGGGAGAAAGATTTTTCACTTCGAACTGGGGAAACCGAGAACGGAGAAGATTCACAAAATTCGAGGCTCTGGGTGGCCGGTTGTCCCAGGGATTGGCCGCTTTATCTGCATCCCCTATACTGGCAAGATCCCGACTCATGGCCAGGCCTTCAAAAGAGAAAAAAGGTGTATAAATCGCCTTGATGGAACTTCTGTAAGCGAGTCGAGCAAGATACTGCCCGAGATAATCCACGGGCATGGCAGCATTAATTCCGGTCATTTTTATGATATGACCCTGATCTTCGGCCGCAAACATTTGTCCTTCGACGGATCTTTTGGGTGGAAGAAAAATTGTTGTCCGCCGCTGTGATCCATCCAGGATAAGGGTGGAATTCCAGGTCTCAACACCACAAAGATAATAGAATTGATTGGACTGACGGAATTTGACATAGGAGTCAGGCATAGGAGCAGATTGGATGATGGCTATCGCATCTTTTCCAATCTGATTATAAATGACCTCTCGCCGTTGCTGAAATTCCTCAGGTGTAAAATCAGAAGTGAAGTAAGGGATCTCCTCCCCCACCAGCAGCAGAGGAAACAACAGAAAAAAAATCCCAAAAAAGAGCTTCTTATTCATAGTTTTACCCTCCATCCTTCAAAATATGAATCCATCATATGTGAATGCAAAATCTATTGTCAAACACACCCAGATTATTCCCTTTTTTTGGGGACCATCATGAGTATTTTTTGGATGAGGACCAAGTCATCCGGAAGTTGACCTACTTTGGGAAGTCTCGGCAAAAGAATAGCCCAATTTTCATCCATGAAAAAAACTTTTTTGAATAAGGGAAGGCTTTTTTCGACATTGCCCGACGCGGCGAGTGTTACAGCCGGCCAAAAGATCATTTCCGCATTGTTGGGATACATCTCCATTGCCCTTGTGTAGGCTTTCATGGCCTCTTCGATTTTGTTTTCCGTCAGGTATTCATCTCCAAGATTCATGTGGTTATAGGCTTTGTTGAGTCTGAGGAGCCGTTTGAGTTCCTGCACGGGTGTGGGGTGATCTTCGATTCTAAGGTCGAAAAGCCTATCCTTCCACCAGACCCCGGAGCTTTTGCCTTTGACAACAATCAGGGCTGCCGACTGTTTCCCCCTGATGTCGCCTCCTTCAACCTCAGCGGCCTCGAGGGCAGCAACCAGCCTATCGGCAAGCTCGCCTTTGGTCTCCAGAAAAGCTTTGGCCATGGCATCCCAAACCGTATTTTTGAGCATCAGGTTTGCCTGGCATGTGAATCCATCTCCGATGTAATGGCCAGCTTCAGGGATGCAGTTTTTCCCTGTATGGGCTGCCACGCGGCCCTTCGCATCCACCATAGCAACTTGTCGGACATCTCGGTTTTTATCAGCTTTGACAAGAGCATTGAGGGTCTCCTCAGGGCTTTTGCCAGCCCTCATAAGCTCCAAGCCTAAAGGGCCATAAGAAACCTCGACAAAAGATTGGGTCGCGATGGCTCCGATACCGGACTCCACCCAAGGTACGATAGGCCCGACTGAGAACCAGTGAGACTGGACCGCCACGCCTAATTGGCCCGATGCCCTGTCGAAAGCGACGATGGAATAGGTGCTGACCGGTCGGATCTTTCCATCAGCCAAACTGAGAGTTGCAAAAAGAAGTGATGTCAAAAAAAGAATGGAGAATTTTCTCAAGGTACCCTCCTTTCCAAGGCTTTGATATCTTTTATCATATGGTTATCCTAAGGTCAACAATGCTCTTATATGGTCGACTGGAGAAGGTCGCATTTTATTCTTCCTTTTTTCTTGACTAAACCTAAATTCAAAATATAAAATTGCTGCATACAAAATGCAGTTGCAGATCGGAATCATCCTGGTTGTCATGATCGCGGCCTATGCTCTGGCAAAGGCGAAAAAGCTTTCTGTCGAAATCAGCATGCTTGCGGCCGCCGTAGCCGGAGGTGTTGCCGGAGTTTTTGTCCAAACGCCTCCTATCGGTCAGTTGGCCCGCCATCTTGTCGAGGGATCCTTCACCTACATGGATGTTATCCTCGTCTTTTCAACGGCCACCATATTTATGGCCATTGTCAATGAATCCGGCGGCGTGAACTATGTGGTGCGGGTCACGATAAAATACTTCTACAACCTGCGCATCATCGCCCTGCTTCTCCTGATGTTCATCATCCTGATCCCCGGAGCCCTTACCGGCGCTGGCAGTGTTTCCCTCCTCGTTGTCGGAGCCCCGGTCGCTCTGGCTCTCCGTTATCTGGGAATACCCAACCGGAAAGTGGCGGCTATTCTGTTCATCGTAGCAGGTCTGAGCGCCGCTGCGCCACCGGTAAACATATGGGCCATGATCACCTGTGCCGGCACCGCCATCCCGTACGTGGGATTCGAACTTCCTTTAGCCATCCCCGTTTTGGTGTTGGGCATATTCACGATGCTCGCACTTGGATGGAAGAGGGAAAGCCGGCTTGATCGCGAGACTGTTTTGCAGGAGATGCCCAAAGTCCCAGCAAGGATGAGTTGGTGGAGAGTCCTTTTGCCCTTCCTCGTCTTTTTTGGTTTGGTCATCGCCTACCGAATCTGGCCCTTTCATGTCCCCATCCTGGGATTGCCGCTGCAATTCGTGGCGGCGGCTCTTGTGGCTTGGCTCCTCAGCCCTAAAAAAATCAACATCCTCAAACTTTCGAGCGATACGATGAAGAGACTCCTCCCGTTGCTGGCCACTATGATAGTCGTCGGGATGCTCCAGCAAATCATGACCGTCACAGGTGTGAGGGGCATGCTTTCGTTTGCGGTTATCAGCACACCTCTTATCCTGTTGTTCATATCTCTTGCCATCGTGATTCCGGTCTCAGAAGGCGTGTTGACATACGGAGCTGCGGCCATCCTGGGTATTCCCCTGATCTGGTTTCTGGATTCCATCGGACTTCATGCCACAGTGGCCCTTTCCGGATTGAGCTTGCTCTGGCCGCTGGGTGACGGACTCCCGCCCACAGCCCTGATAGGACGGCTCAGCGTGATGGTCTCCGACTACAAAGGAAGCTACTGGTCCTTTTTGAAAAGTACATGGCTTCCCTGGATCGTGATAACGGTGGTGGGAATCCTGATGATTATTTTTAGCGCCAAGTTGGATTTTCTCGTCAGATGGAGCATGTGATATGGGGGGAAAAAGATGCCTTTGATCATGATCATCTACTACGTGATTTGTGTGTACTTGATTGCCTTCTTGCTCTGGAATTTCATCAAAGAAAAAAAGAGCGTGAACGATATGCTCCTTTACCTTCTGGTTTTGATCCCGCTCATCCTGCGGGTATTGCGTGTCAAATGACTAAGGAAAATAATATGCTGCGAATTCAGCTCATAAAAATTTTGCTTCTGGTGATTGTTGCGGCAGCGATGATCAACGGAGGGATGGAACTCTACGAACACCGGCATTTCCAGCTGCCGTTGGTAGCCGGGCCGGGGATCACAAAAGTTAAAAAGCTCAGCGAATACTGCGAGGGCATCAAAGGCACCATGGCAGACACCAACGTGTTTTTCATGGAAGGAAAAGAGCCGGGTGGAAAAGTGCTGATCTTGGCCAACACCCACTCGAACGAGCCGGCCGCTCTGCTCGCAACACTCATCTTTTTGGAAAATGCCGTCGTCGAGAAAGGAACCCTCATCCTTATCCCCCAGTTCAACCACAGCGGCAGCCGGAACACACGGCCGGGAGACGGCTATCCCCTGTATTTCGATATCCCCACGGATTGGGGCAGCAAAAAGTTTCGGATGGGAAACCGGGACGCATCCTGGTTGGACCAGTGGCCAGATCCGGATGTTTATGTCCACTATCCCGACCGGCAGCTTCTTTCGTTTATCGACACGCGCAACACCAATCGCACGTGGCCGGGACGGCCGGATGGCCCATTGATGGAGCGGGTGACCTATGCGGCGATGCAGATCATCCGAGAGGAAAAGGTGGACATTGCTGTGGATGTTCATGGCGCAGAGACCATGTTTCCTGTCACAAACTGCATCGTGGCACCGGAAAAATCCATAAGGATCGCCACCATGGCCACATTGACGGTGAAAGCACGGGAAAAATTCGACAACCATGTCGAACCCTCTCCCTCAGGATTCAGAGGACTTTCTCACCGGGAGATCGGGGACTTTTCCGATGCGATGCCATTCCTGTTGGAAGCTCCGATTCCTTTTCTCGACCAGCCCACAGGCCCAAAAACCGTCAAGCTGCTTCTGGATGGAAAGGATCCTTTTTTATTAAGTCTTTCAAAAAAAGGGAAACTGTTTGTCTCGTATGACGAGACGGGTTGGCCGATAGCCAAGCGGGTCGGCCAGCATTGTTCGGTGATCCAGGAGTTGATGCGGCAATTCACGAGAAAGTTCCCGGAGAAGGCCATCGCCGTCCAAAATGTTCCTAAATATGCTGAGGTGGTTAAAAATGGCGTGGGGCACTACTACAAAAATCCCGATGTCGTGGACAAAAAAAACGTGTACTTCAACTAGCCTGGATTATTCATGTTAACAAATAAAAAAAAAATTAGGAGGAAAACGGTGAAAGCAAAAAAACTTTGGTTCATTATCAGCATCTTGTCTTTTGCTCTTGTTATTGTCGGTGGTTTGGCCTTTTTTCAGCCGAAACAGGAAAAGTTCACAAGTTTTGAACCCGATTATGCTTTAGACGGGTGCACGGTGATCATCGTCGGAAAAGACGCATCAACAGACGGCTCGGTCATGACTACTCACACCTGCGACTGTGGTGTGTGTGATTGGACCTGGCGGGCTGTGCCGGCTGCTGACCACGAGCCCGGGGCAACGCGCAAAATTTACCGTATAGACCAATTCGAAACCTGGCCGCCAGAACAGGGTTTGAAGTGGGAAATATACAAGACAAACTCTACGGGCGTGGAGATCCCACAGCCCGCCCATACCTATGCCTATATGCATGGTATGTTCGGCTACATGAACGATCAGCAGCTTGCCATAGGAGAATCGACGATCGGATGCCGCCGGGAGATGAGAAATCCTACACCGTCAGCTACCTTTGACATCACCTGGCTAACGCTTGTTGCCATGGAGCAATGCAAGACAGCCCGGGAAGCCATCAAATTCATGGGGACATTGGGTGAAAAGTACGGCTACGGCTACACCGACTCCGGAGAAATGCTGGCTGTGGCTGATCCCAACGAAGTGTGGATCTTCGAGATTATGCCCATAGGGCCGCTGTGGACACCCAAGAGCGGGAAATCCGGAGCTATCTGGTGCGCTCAGAGGGTGCCGGATGACCATGTCAGTGTCTGTCCGAATGAATCCCGAATCGGAGAGATCGACCTGGACAATCCCGACTATTTTATGGCATCGCCCAATGCCATCTCTTATGCCGTAGACAAGGGTTATTATGATCCCAACAGTGGCAAACCCTTTAACTGGAAAAGGACATACTCCCCTTCAGAAACGAGTGCGGCAAGCTCCAAGGGATCCAGGGCCCGTTTATGGCGCTTTTTCGATCTGGTAGCGCCATCACAGAAACTCAGCCCCGATACACCCAACATGGATCTTCCGTTTTCAGTCAAACCGGAAAAGAAGCTCTCCGCAAAAGACGTTATGGATATGACAAGGGATAAGTATGAAGGAACAGATTATAATCCGGCGCGGGGACTACAGGGAGGGCCTTTCGCCAATCCCAACTACCTGCCCTATGGATTTTCATTGGATGAGCAGCGGTACAACACACCCCGTGTTATAGGAGTGAATCGGGCTGAATATGTAACGGTTACCCAATGCCGAGACTGGTTGCCCCACCCGATCGGAGGGATCGTGTGGCTGGCCTTCGGCGCACAGGACACTTCCTGTTATATGCCGCTGTATGCAGGGATCACCCACATCCCCCACTCTTTCGAGATCGGGGACCACTGGGTGTTCAACCGGGAATCGGCCAGGTGGGCATTCGACTATGTGGATTTCCATACCCAAGCGGTTTACTCCCATGCCATAAAGGATGTGCGCATGGCCCAGGAGGAATGGGAAGGAAAAGCGTTATCGCGGGTTGAATCGACGGACCAAGTGGCCCTCGAGCTTTACAAGAAGGATCCGGCCGAAGCCATCATGTACTTGACCGATCACAGCAACAATCTGGCTAATAATGTGGTTAATGCTTGGTGGAAGTTGGGAGATGACCTGCTGGTGAAGTACAACAAACTGTGGATATACGATGCCAAGACACGTGAGAGGAACAGGTTGCAGTTTCCTGATTGGTACCTGAAAGAACTCGTCAAACACAATCAATTGAAGCCTGAAGAACCAAAAGAAAAAAGGTGATTCAGACGCAAAAATGGATTATAATATATATTAATCATTCACCTGGATTATTCACGAGTCGAAGTTGCTGCAGATGCGGTAAGATCGGCTCGCCCGAAGGGGAAAGAATGCCGACATGAAGTAAGGAAGGTCATGGGAGAAGAGTTAGATGTTATGCTGGAGAGAAAATTCACGTAACGGGCAGATATTAAAGAAAATAAATATAGGTGTCGGCATAATTTATGAATAGTTCAGGTTGGAAGGAGTAGGTATAAGATGAAAAATTTCAAACGAACAATTTTATTCCCTTTGGCTATCGGGCTCTTGTTCCTGGTTTCGGTAGCTAATGCGGCTGCCGATGACATCCCAAAAAGCAGTCTGCCTGTGCTCACCACTTCTGCAGGACAAAGCGCGGATGTGGAAACACTGAATGTCGTTTGTGAGGAAGCCGGTGTGAAATACGATTATTGCGATGTGCCAACCATGGATCTTATCAAGGAAGGAGTGGGCCTAGCAGGCAAGGAATCCGGCACGGGATTTCACGTCGAAGTGAATACGGATCTAGCCGCATATCCCGAAGGCACACCCTACAAAACCATTATCTTCGCCATAGGCGCAAGCTTGAAGGGGATGGGAGCTTCTGGCTTGACAGTGAACGCGGAAGTCAAACGTCTCAATGAAATCATCGACTACTGCAAACAGAACAAGATCTTCATCATTGCCATGCATGCCGCTGGGACATCCGGGAGAGGCGCACCTGGCAGCGACAACGAAAAGATGATTGACGCTGTGGCGCCGTTTGCAGATTATATCATCGTAGCCGCAGACAGCAACAAAGACGGGCGCTTTGACTCAATCGCTAAAGACAAAGGGATCCCGATAACCCAAGTGGAATACGCCCTGGAGATAGTGGACATCCTCAAACAGGTCTTCGAATAAGTCAGGCAAGCTGATACGTCGGCCCGAAGCTCTTGGCCACATCTCCCAATTCCGTCAGCGGGTCGACAGCTCCCGTATTGGTTGTCCCGGCATTTCCCACGAGCAGGAAAGGTTTTAATCCCTTTCTGAGATCCTCCTTTATCGCGCTTTCGAAATATTCGGGGACGGCCCGGTAATTCTTATCCACACCCAACAACCGGATATTTTTTTCTGGAATCCCGGCCATGCTCGCAACCTTTATCACACAATGATGGGTCTGATCGGACATGTAGATTATGCCTTTGCTTAGATCATCCCCGATCAGGTGTTTTCTCGTTGTCACGACATACCGATTCGTGGCATACAAACCTCCTCCCGGAATATATCCCATAAAAGCAGGATGCGGATGAGTCATTTCCTCTGGTGAAAGTTCCAAATTTGTGACTTTCATGGCAAACCTTTCATCTTATCGATAGGATATTTGCACATATGATAAATCAAAACCATCCCCAATGGGAACGAAAAGAAAAATTGCTGTTTGGATATTAATCACTTATCTAGTATCATAGGCTATTGAAAATGTTAACCAAAAGCATTTTCGCCATCAGATTACAAGACAGACGGAAAATTCAAGAAAATCCGGGTCCGAGTTAAAGGCAAAAGTTATCGGGTTAATCACCGAGCAGGATATATCGCGGATTAGACGATTGTTCCTTTAAACGATTGTCTGGCGATTAATATTAGCTTTGCCGGAAATGGCATAGGAGCATCATATGGGAGAACCAAGATGTCGTTAAACAGACCCATTTTGAGGTTAATTTCCTTTTTCATTTTTTTAGGCATATTAATTCACCCGATCCAGCTCCAGGGATTCTCCCAAGAAGCCGTGCCACGATCCCAATATTTGGATTATGCACGGAAGGCCGCCGATTACACCTGGAAAAATTATGATCATGTGATTCAGCGCTGGAAAGAGGGATTCGATCCTGAAAATGTATTCGGCTATCGTCCTCCCGGCGGCTTGCTGGAGATGGCTGTCATCTATGCCTACCTGTATAAGCAGGAAAAAAAGCCGGAATATGCCACACGTTCCAAAAAAATACTACTTATCTATGCCGACTACAGATCCGCTTACCCCGAATGGGCAAGGAAGAAGCGCCCGGATTACGAGGAGGGCATTCCGATACTCCCGGATTTTTTTACGGTGATGCGGTTCCTCAGGGCCTATGACATTCTGAAGACAGCCGGTGTTTTAAGCCCAGAAGAAAATCACAAAATCCAGGGAGACATCACCGATAGCATGGAGTACGTCCTCCGAACCCAGGAGTGGGGTCCGATGAACCGCACAGCGCTCCGGGCTGAATCTCTGGCATGGGCTGTGCGGGCACTCCCCGACCATCCGGACACAAATAAATGGGAAATGCAACGCAAAGCCCTGGGAGACGACAACTGGGGAAACTGGCAGATCGAAGATGCCACCATCTACCATGGTGTCTGGTTGTATGCTTTGTTGGGGTATGCGGATGCTATGGGCAAGCTGGACGAGCTTCTCGACACACCCGAAATGTATTATTACACCCATTATTTCCTCCATCTGATGTGCCCGGCAGGCATGGTTCCAGATTTCGGGGATGCCAATTGGATGGCCAATTGGCCGCGCTTCCTGGTATTTTTCGAAGCAGCTGCCAATCATTTTAAGGATTCCCAACTCAAATGGGCTGCCACCACGATTGCACGTAAATTCGTCGATTTCAACGCTCCCAAAAATATCGGCCTCGCCTACATTTTTTTGGACTGCTATCTCTGGGGCGGAGACGGCATCCCTGTTCAGAAGCCAGAATCCCTGTCCAAAGAGGTTATGGAGGATGTCCAGGGGAAAAAAATCGTATTTCGAAACGGCTGGGATCCCTTTTCAACATATCTCCTTTTGAACTACAGGGACGAGGGAGACGGTGGATTGAACTTTCGGGATTATTTGCGAGATACGATCCCGGTGGAAGAAGAAAAGATGACCCACGGTCACGCAGACGAAAACAGCATTGTCTTGCTGATGTCCGGGGGTTCGGTCTTACTCCATGATGGGGGGTACCGCGATTATATGCCCAGCGGACCCTATGGTGCCTATCGCCAGGATTATTTCCACAACCGGCTGTGTGTGAGGCCGGAAAAAATCTGGATGGGACAAGAGCAGGGAGAATTCCGGTACAGCATAAGGGATGCCGTTCCAGGACAGAGCATTCTCGATTTCCTGCACAATGCCGGCTCCTACCGCAAGATTCGCACACAAAAAGTGGACTTTTTGAGCCTGGAAGATTTCGACTACAGCCGCACGCGGCTCACAGACGACAGCATGGGTTATGAGTGGGACCGCGTCATCGTGTATGTCAAGAATCCTGAGCTTTATGTCGTGTTCGACATCTTCAAATCGCGCAAGGAGGAATATTTCACTCTGGCGAATCTATGGCACACGCGCAAAATCCTCGCCCAAGGGGAACACTGGTACGACACAGTGTATGACAAGATCCAAAACCAAAATCTTCCCACAGAAAAAAACCTGCTGATCCTGTTTCCGGCAACCCATTTCAGAATGGAAGGAACAGAGCCGGAAAAACGCCACTACCAAGAAGAAATCCTGATCCATCAGACAACTGCCCAACACTTCGAACTGGGCGAAACCGTGGGTTTTATTACCGTCCTCGTCCCCCACTCCCAAGACGAGTCCCCCACCAGATGGCTGGATAAGATCCGTACCATCCAGACTAAACCCGATCGAGCAGGCCTTGGCGTGGAAATAGACTCAGGAGATCGCCAGGTTGTCATCGGGGTAAAAAACGATCTGCGTATGGATATGGCGAGAGATTGGCGTCGCCCCCGCTACACCTACAAGGCAGGAAAAATCGGATTTGGCGAATTCGAAACCAACGGGGATTTTTTGTTTGCCTCACTAAAAGGATCAAAACTTGCCTACACCATTGTCAACCTGACCAAGGCTTTCTTCAAGGATAAGCCATTATTCGAGGCCAAATCCTCCTATTATGGGTTGGCCTATGATGCCAGCCCGGATAAGGGAGGGCTCGGCAAACTCCGGTATTGGAAAGACGAAGTCAACATAAACAAATAATCCTTTTTTCCATTAGTCAGACCCTCCACGCATAATACATACTCGGAGCCTGTTCCGGGTACCCTCGAAGAACAACCAAAGAAGGCAGGGTTGGGTCGGGGTCTTCAATGTCGCTGCGGGCATACCTAATGAGAAAATAACATCGCGAACTTCTTGACAAATCAAGCATTTTTGATTATTCTGAATATATTGATATATCAGAATTTTCAAACAGGAGGTTTTATATGGCTCGAGACGATAAATCCCAATCCTATTGTAGCTCCGCAGGAAAAGACTTAGGATGCTGCGCAGTCGAATCTGTGGTCAGCATCGATGAGCGAGGACAAATGGTCCTTCCCAAGGAGATTAGAGAAAAGGCGCATATCTGTCCAGGGGATAAACTGGTTGTAATCACGATGGAGAAGGATGGCAAGTTTTGTTGTCTGTCTTTAATCAAAGCACAGGATTTCGAAGTGATGGTCAAAAACCTGCTATCCCCGATGTTGACAGATCTTCAGTCTAAGGGGAAATCCTGATGAAAGATAAAACAAAATTAAGCGACAAAAAAATTAAGGGTATCGTGCAGGAGCGTTATTCACAGATCGCCAAGCAAAACAGTTCCTGTTGTGCAAAAAGCGATTCATGCTGCGGTTCGTCAGACATGGCCGAACACATCGGAAAAGCCATTGGGTATGGCAAAGAGGAATTACAATCCGTTCCGGAGAATGCAAACCTCGGTCTTGGGTGTGGCAATCCGGTCGCGTTGGCATCCCTTAGAGAGGGAGAAATTGTCCTCGATCTGGGCGCAGGCGCGGGTTTTGACTGCTTTCTTGCCGCCAAAAGAGTCGGCGATAAAGGGAAAGTGATCGGCGTAGACATGACAAAGGAAATGGTAAAGAAAGCAAAGGAAAATGCCAGAAAAGGACAGTATGATAACGTGGAGTTCAGGCTCGGAGAGATCGAGAATTTGCCACTGGAGACGGAGTCTGTGGATGTGATAATCTCCAACTGTGTGATAAACCTTTCGCCGGATAAAAGGAAGGTTTTCCAAGAGGCGCTTAGGGTGCTCAAACCCGGCGGAAGAATTATGATCTCGGACATAGTTCTTTTGAAGAAACTTCCCGAATCCATCAAAGAATCCGTCCAAGCCTACACAGGGTGCATTGCAGGAGCCATGAAGAGAGACGATTACCTCGATCTAATTAAAAAATCGGGATTTCAGGAGCTTGACGTACAAGGGGAAGAATATTTCTCGCTCGGCCTGGAATCCGAGGATGCGTTGGCAAAAGCCTTAGCTCAAGAAGCAGGGATTCCGATCGAGCAGCTCACTGAGCTGGCCCGTTCTGTGTTGAGTATCAAAATAGGCGCAATTAAGCCAAAAAAATAAAATCCGTCTGGACTAAAACCGAAAGAGTTTGTTACCCAGTCTTCTTTGTTCTTCGTTCCATCGCCTTATCAGATAGGGTTTTTCCTCTTCAAATACCCTGACAATCTTTTCAAAATATTCCTCGCATTCTTTGATATCCATGTGAACGGTTTTGTTCACAAAGGATAAAATCCTGGAATGATAAAACGGAATCATGGACTCTATGATCATCTCCTTGGGAATCTCGTTATTCCGGTAGGCGATGGCATAATTGAAAAGGATTCGGGCCCAGAGGTCACTGCTGTAGTAAAACTTCTCCTTCGGGATCTTTTTTATCTTCTTGATCTCGGTGAATTCCCCGCTGGGCAGAATTTTCTTCCACACTTCCCCATAATGGTCGAATCCATTGACAAAGCTGGAATACAGGGCCTCTGTATCCACGGAGACAGGAGGGGGTGTTTCTGTGGCTCCCAAGCCAAACCCAAAAATGTTGCTCGGCCAGCTTTTAGAGGTGTCCTTCCAGAAATATTCGAAATCTATCATCAGCTCGAAAAAGGTCATGATCACTTGCATGAACATCGGCCCTAAGTGCTTTGCCGGGTCCTTGGCCTTATGAGATTTGGGTGATCCTAAAAACGTTTGGCATACCTTGAAACGGTGGGCAATGGCAACGGTCGTCATCCAGATATCTATCCCAAAATTCGCCACATTTTCGGTCCATGTCTTTTCGGATAAGAATGCTTGGGCAAGTCGTCTTGAAAATCCAAAATCTCCCCCGATGGGCTGTCTCACCCTAAGTCCAAAAAGAGTTCTCAAAAGCGGATATGCGATGTGATTGGTGATCGAACCATCGTATTTATGGCGGATATAAATGGGAGTCACGTAGTTGAAGCCGGCAAAAAGAGGTTCTCCCAGGTATTGAATCCACTGGGGCGTTATGCTCCTCAAATCGGCATCCACAACGACTGCAGCACTGGCCTCGAGTTCGACAACAGCCTCGAACAGATTCCTCAGATTATTCCCCTTCCCTCGAATATCACCAGGAGTCGAGATATAGATCTTCGGGACGTCGGTGGGTGTGTTCAAGAAGGCAGTTTTTGTCCCATCCGGTGAATTGTTATCCACATTAATGATGACCGACTTTTTATCCGGAAAAAATTTGCACAAACCTTGACTGGCCATTTGAGTGGGATAAGAAATGGAATCCGCCTCGTTAAAAGAGGGAATACCTACGATAAAATCAGCTTTTTTGACTTGTTCAGGATTTTCGATGATCACTTCCATTGGTACTTCCTTTCCGCCTATAATAACATGAATTATGTTCGAGTCAAGGCTGCTGTTTTTGGACAGCTTGTTTGTTCATATCTTTGGCTTGATTGATCAAATCTTCTAGACGATCCAGGATAATCCTGACTTTGATATTGGATAATTTTCGTTTTCCCGATTGTTGCGTTTGAAAATGCTTTTTCAAAAGAAGTTCGATGCTTTCTTCGTCCATCCATTCGCGCAAAAACTCATCCTCAAAGAGTTCAGACCGCAGATCTTCATATTCTTGGCTCATAGTCAATATGTGAAATTCTTCGAGCAGTTCATCACGCCACTTCTGGAAATCTTCGGAGGTATAGGCTGGGGTCGGACCGAGCAGTTTTTTGGCATTCTTCACCGCTTCTTTCAAGAAACCCTCGGCATCCCGGAGCGAGTTCCTGGCTTTGTAATAATCCGCCGTATTAAAATTTCCCTCTTCTTTCAGCAGTTTGCTGAATATCTGGACAGACATGTTTACACATTCCCAACATTTGGACGCCTTCTGATAGATGAGATTTTCTGTGCCTTGTTGCATATTAGTCTCCCTCGCCCTATAAAAAAAATCTCTCTGGGACTGCCATTATATACAATTTTCCCCCATCCTTCAATATGGGGACGCAATATGGGGACGTCCCCAATTCTGCTGAAGAGGTAACCACCTTTTTTTGACTTCGGATGATGAGTCTGATATAAAATTTCATAACGTTTTTACCCGAGAATTAAAGAGGAGACATGCGTATGAAAAAAACACTTATCCTTGTTTTACTGGGCTCTTTTTTATTTTCGCTGCAGCTTATAGCACAAGACAAAATCACCACGCCAAAAGAAGCTATGGGCTATGATGCCGGAGAGGATTATTTTCTGGCTTCTTACACCCAATTATCCGATTATTGGAAAAAACTCGCTCAGGAAAGCGACCGCATGTCCTTGGTAGAAATCGGAAAAACAGCAGAGGGAAGGCCGATGTACATGGCCATCATTACGTCCCCTGAAAACCACCCTCGCATCGACCGATATAAGGAAATCGCTAAACGGATGGCCCTTGCTGAAGGCCTGAACGACACACAAGCAATGGAACTGGCAAAAGAGGGCCGAGCAGTTGTGTGGATCGATGGTGGGCTTCATGGAACCGAAGTTTTGGGAGCCCAGCAACTAATCGAGCTTGTCTACCAGATGGTCAGCCGAAATGATACAGAGACCTTGCGGGTCCTCGACAACGTCATCCTCCTGGCTATATGCTCCAATCCTGATGGCATGGAGCTCGTTGGTGACTGGTATATGCGCGAACCGGAGCCTGCCAAACGCTCCACAAGAGGACTGCCCAGGCTGTACCATAAATATATCGGTCATGACAACAACAGGGATTTTTACATGTCGACTCAAGTTGAAACCGAAGCTCTGAACCGTATACTGTACAGGGAATGGTTCCCCCAAATCGTGTACAATCATCATCAATCGGGCCCATCCGGTTGTGTCTTGTTCGCCCCGCCATTCAGAGACCCTTTCAATTACAGTTTTGATCCATTGATTCCGGTCCAAATTCAACTGCTGGGAGCTGCTATGCACACCCGATTCGTCCAAGAAGAAAAACCCGGAGCCACGATGCGGTCGGGAGCAGGATATTCCATCTGGTGGAACGGCGGATTGAGGACAACCGTGTACTTCCATAACATGATAGGGATACTGACCGAGACGATCGGAAATCCCACTCCGATGGAGATTCCTTTCATCCCAGATAAACATCTCCCCAACAGCGATTACCCTTATCCCGTGGCCCCCCAAAAGTGGCATTTTCGTCAATCCGTGGAATATTCCATCACGGCTGACCGAGCCATTCTCGATTTCGCTTCCAAACATCGTGTAGAATTTTTGCTCAATATCTATCGCATGGGAAAAAGATCCCTCGAAAGGGGCAATCGGGATCACTGGACCATCGTTCCCAATAGCATCCTCGCTCTGAAAGATAAAATCGAGGCTGATCAAGCCAAAATGGAAGCATCAGGCCGGTCTCGAGGATTCCCTGTCAAATATTATGAAATGCTCCACCATCCCGCCACGCGTGATCCAAGAGGATTCATCCTTCCGGCCAACCAGCCCGACTTTTTAACCGCCACCAAATTCGTCAACACCCTTATCAAAAACGGTATCATCGTACATCAAGCCAGCCGGGATTTCGAGGTTGCCGGAAAATCCTACCAAGCCGGTTCCTACGTCATAAAAAGCGCGCAAGCTTTTCGCCCCCATCTTCTTTCCATGTTCGAGCCCCAAAACTATCCCAACGACATCCCCTGCCCTGGAGAACCTCCAAGGCCCACATACGACATGGCAGGCTGGACTCTCGCCTTCCAGATGGGGATTCAGTTTGACAGGATACTGGAAGGATTCGATGGTCCTTTCGAAAAAATTGTGGATTTTGCTCAAACTCCGGCGGGAAATATAACCAATACAGATAGGGCTGTTGGATTCCTGCTGGACCATAGGGTCAACGATGCTTTTATCGCCACGAACAGGCTTTTGGGAAACAAGGAAGAGGTCTATTGGTTGAAACAGCCCTTGGAGGCCAACGGGAAAACCTATGCCGCAGGATCGATATACATTCCGAAAAAGCCTTCAACCGCAAAACAATTGGAAATGTTATCAGATGAACTGGGACTGAAATTCGAAGGGACAGCACGCAAGCCAGTGGGCGAAGCATTCTGCCTGAAGCCGCTCCGCATCGGCCTTTGGGATCGCTACGGAGGATCGATGTCATCTGGATGGGTAAGATGGCTGTTCGAGCAGTTCGAATTCCCGTTCGAAGTCGTTTATCCCAATTCTTTCGACTCTGACAATCTTGTGAAAAAATTCGATGTCCTGGTGTTTGTCAGCGGAGCCATCCCCGGACAAAGCACTCAAGCCGGTCAACGCTACGGCCGATCCGCCCCGATGAACCCAGAAGATGTTCCCGCAGAGTACCGCGATTGGTTGGGAAACATTACTGTCGATAAAACAGTGCCTCAGCTTCTCCGTTTCCTGAAAGAAGGGGGAACCGTTCTGACCATCGGAAGCTCAACGAGCTTGGGTTTCCATGCCGGCCTCCCGATCAAAAACGCCCTTGTCGAAAAAACACAGGACGGAACCGAGAAGCCCCTCTCGAGAGGACAGATTTTTGTTCCCGGCTCCCTCCTCCAGGTCCGGCTCGACACCAGCCATCCCCTAACTTACGGGATGGGTGACACGGCAGATGTGGTATTCAACAGAAGTCCTGTTTTTAGACTTAAGCCCGATGCCCAGCTCAAAGGAGTTCGCCCGATAGCCTGGTTCGACAGCAACGCCCCGTTGAGGAGCGGTTGGGCCTGGGGACAGCACTACTTGGAGGGAGGCATTGCCCTGATCGAAGCGACTGTCGGCAAGGGAAAACTTGTCATCTATGGTCCAGAAATCGCATTTCGCGGTCAGCCTCACGGCACGTTTAAACTCTTTTTCAATGGCCTGTACCATGGACCTGCCAAAGTTGTCCGTCTGAAGTGAGTGAAAGGTAATAACACATACATCAATCGGAAAAATATCCCATGCGGTGAATCACCTTAAAATCTTTTTCTTTCACTCTTACTTTGATTTCTATAAACCGGCCATCTTTCTGATAGTCATCGGGAGAATAATACAGCAGGTAATAATTCTCAGAAGCGTTAACTGCACGTTTGAAGGATGATACCGGATTAGCAGAGGTGTCCACAAATCCTCCGGTTGCATCTGCCATTTCCCAAAAAGCGCCGAAAATGTCCTCGGAACGCTCTTGAAAATACACCCCCTGCACATGCTTGATGGCTGGAGTCAAAAACAAAAAATGAATAGAGATGGAAGAATCGGCATAGGCCTGTTTAACAAGGTCCACATCAAAAGAAATATCTCTGCGAGATGAGTGAGACATGCTGTATAAACCCTGGAGAACATGGGGCATATCTTGGTACTGGGCCACATACTTGTTCAAAATGCTTGGCTCTATTTGAGGAATGTACTCTCTCTGGTAGACCAAAAAAACATATTTTTGCCCGGTATTATTTTTCAGGACCTTCGCAAAATCCAAAAGCTTCTTCTGGTCCACGCGCCTGAGCTTTCTAATCCTCTCCAGAGTATTCAGATATTTCATCAATTGTTTTTCAACAGGCATGCGTCCATAACCGGCAAGGGTGTATTCATCCAACTGCGCAGCATTGTTACCAGGTCCATCGGGGGAACCTGCTGCCAACGACTTAGCTAATCCGATAAGATCCTGGACGGCTCCACGATATTCGGCATTCCCCATCAACGATTCTTTTCTCAAAAGCTCTTTGAGCTGTTTTGAGAGCTCCTTTTTAGATTGGTACTCCAAAACTCGGTTTCTCAACTTGTAGGTGTTCATCGGCGTGACGATTATCAGGTTATCGCCCGGAACCAAAACATTTTCATGAAAATAATCTATGGCATCTCCGATATCAGGGGTGTACTCGGAGATCTCAAAAAAGAGAAAAAAGGTTCTGTCGGTGGAGGGGATAAATCTTTTCTTTTCTTCGCTTCTTTCGACCGTCCTTTTTTTTATGAGATAAACCGCTTGGATCCTCTGGGGAATGCCTTCTTCCAATATTTCAAAGTCATCGATGGTCAGGTTATCGACAAAATTCCCGTTCTGGAAAACTCGAACAGGAACTTCGATGTTGATAACAACCGCCTGTTCGGCCACCTGCTGGGAAAAGACACACAGGCTAAAAAGGGAAAAACAGCAAACGAGAAAAAATCGTTTCAATCCATCCTCCTCTATTTCGTCAACATAGGATCATCTCGGATGACGATAAGGCCTGAACAACTCTCCCCGTTAAGAATCATTTTCAGCGTATATATTCCGGCCCCAACCTCTTGTCCTTGTAGAGGACGCACAAAAAAGGCTCGACCTCTGGTATAACTCCTGAATTCTTGCATAACTGTTCTTAAAATCTTGTTGTATCCATCTGTGGTTTTTACCTTTTGAAATTTTTGATGCAGCTGATCCAGGTGTTCTTTTTGATTCCCTTCGACTTGTTTTTGCAATTCCATAAAAACATTTTCCAGCCGCTTCACAAAGTCTTTTTTCTGCTGTTCGGTCGGCTCGAACCGCATATCCCATCTGTACCTGCCGATACCCGGAGTGTCATCCAGCAATATGGTCCTTGTCATCGTTTGGTCCAGGTTGCTTATTTTAACCATAGCTTTTTCCTGGGTTTTTGATTTGAGATAATAATTTATCGAAGCCGTGTTTTGGATGGACGTCGGCGAATTGGACGGTTCGACCTGAGACATGGATAGGGGATTTCGCCCGACGAACAGTTTGTGGCCCCGTGTCGCTCCTCTGCTTATACCCTGCCATTTGGTTGCCACAGGATTTTCGAAAAGGTGGGCTTCCTTCCCAGACACCTCTTCGGTAAACTGCTGCAGATGCGTGATGTCATCCAGGATTTGCCGCCATTGACAGATGCGAACACACCAAATTCTGTGCCCACAAACAACAGGTTCTTGTTCTTAAAATCCTCCCTGATGACATAAACGCTGTGCCCATCCGGTAAGTTGTTGGTGATATTTTCCCACGTCCGGCCAAAATCTTCGGTTTTGTAAACATAGGGACGGAAATCATCACTCCGGTGGCCATCAAATGTCACGTAGCAGACTGCTTTGTCGAAGTGGGAGGCTTCCACCCGGCTGACCCAGAGGGTTTTCCTGGACATCGGGGATATTCGGTCTGACGTTGGTCCATGTCACCCCATCATCCAAGGTCAACTGCACATTCCCATCGTCGGTCCCCACCCAGATCAATCCGGGCACGAGCGGGGATTCAGAGATGGTGATGAGGGTGCAGTGAACCTCTGCACCCGTGACATCTCTAGTCAGGCCGCCGCTGTCCCTGAGTGTTTTTTTCGGGTCATTCGTGGAAAGATCAGGACTGATGATCTGCCAATGATCTCCCCGATCGACACTCTTGAGAAGAAAATTGGCCCCGTAATACAGAGTGTGCGGGTTGTGATGGGAAAAACCAAACGGAGTATTCCAGTTCATCCGTACCGCAGGACGGCTGGAATCTGTCTGCCTGGGAACGACATCTTCCCAGTTCAGTGTGTTGGTTTCGTTGGGTGTGATTCCCATTGATTTCTGCCGAAACAGAGCATGGTTTCGCCGTATCCTCCCCCCTTGGCTTTCTGTATAAACCGTGGTCCAATCGGTGGGATCCATCTTGATATCGGTACACCCGGTCTTGCCGTCATCCGGCAGTCCGTTACCCAATTTCAGCCAGGTCTCTCCCCCATCTGTGGATTTATACATGCCGTCACCCCAGCCCACGCTGTTCCTCACATTGGCTTCTCCCGTGCCAACCCATATGATGTCCGGATTCTTCGGGAAGATGGCCACAGCACCGATCGATGCTGATCCGTATTGATCAAAAATGGATTCCCATGTTGTTCCGGCATTGGTGGATTTCCAGACTCCTCCTGAAGCAGATGCCACAAGCACATGCCTAAAGTCATAGTCCATGGCTTGAATGTCAGTGACCCGCCCGCTCATGTTGGCCGGTCCGGTATTCCGCCATTCCAGATCCTTGAAAAGCATCCCTTCCGTTTCTTGTGCATCCATCATGCCAAAAAACAAAAAAAGAAAACATATCGTAAACACCCAACAGAATAGAATCTTATTATTCATTCGGCAAAACATAAAATTCCCTCCTCAAATTATCTGTTTTCCTTTAAAACTTTTTATCAATCAGGTAACAAGGTATTGCAGCCAAAATGGAAAGTCAAGTAGGCCGACATTTTCATATTTTGCTTGACTCTTTCCTCGGCTAGATTATATTTTATCCCTGATAAATTCCATCATCGTGCATAACATACTTATAGTGTTTTGCCACGGGAGCAGATATGGCTAAAAGACTAACGCTTGAAATACTACAGGAACATGTGGGGAAAGAGATCGGTTTATCTGATTGGATGGAGATCACGCAGGAAAGGATCAACGCCTTTGCCGAATCCACAGAGGACAGACAATGGATCCATGTGAATCCTTTAAAGGCAAAGTATGGACCTTTCCGAAAGACAATCGCCCACGGTTTTTTGATCCTTTCCCTTTTGGTCCACCTATCTTCCAAGATAGAACTCCTCCAAAAGGGAATGAAAATGATGGCCAACGTAGGGATGAACCGGGTACGATTCATAAATCCCGTTCTTGTCGGCTCTAAGATCAGAAACCGGACTGTGCTCAAGGATGCAACCGAAAAAAGCAGAGGAAAAATTCTCATCACAGTAGAAAACACGGTGGAAATAGAAGGAGCAGGAAAACCGGCACTTGTGGCTGAAGTTCTGGCCTTAGTTTTTGTTTGAGAATCCCAGGTGATGTTTCTCTCGGCACTATGCGGATCAGGGCTTCGCCATTCGTTTGGTCACCAAGATGCCGAGAACAAACCCAACAGCTAAGAGACCAACCATAAAAATGATCCGCGACATCATGATTTTCCAGAAGAATAATTGAAGGGTAACCATCTCTGAATTCTGGATAATGATCACAACAGCCAACACAATTAAAACTAAAATAATTATTGTTTTAGGTTTCATGATTTTTTCTCCGTTATAACCACTTTTTTCTCCTGAAAAATATCAACATGAAAACAGCGACAATCAAAATGACTCCCCAGACTGAAAAGTATGCCCAACGCCATTTGAGTTCGGGCATAAACTCGAAGTTCATTCCATAGATTCCGGCAATAAATGTCAGCGGGATGAATATCGTTGCGATGATTGTCAGGACCTTCATCACCTCGTTCATCCGGTTGCTGATGCTCGAGAGATAGGTGTCATGCATTCCTGAAAGCATATCTCGGTATGTTTCCAGGGTATCGATCACCTGAATCGTGTGGTCGTAAACATCCCTGAGGTAAATCCGAGTGGCCTTATGAATCAAGGGAGATTCCCCCCTTTCCAAAGAGTTGACAAGTTCTCTCAACGGCCAGACCGAACGTCTTAAGAAAATCATCTCCCTCTTGAGTCGATGGATTTTCTGGAGCGTCTCAGGTTTGGGATCTGCTACGACCTTATCCTCCAACTCCTCGATCTTCTCCCCGTCATTTTCCAAGATGATGAAGTAATGGTCGACCACAGCATCGATCAATGCATAGGCGAGGTAATCGGTTCCCATTTTCCGGATCCGACCTTTGCCATTCCGGATTCTCTCTCTGATGGTTTCGAAAATATCCCCTTCTTTCTCTTGGAAAGAAATTACAAAATTTTTGCCAAAAACCAGGCTGACCTGCTCTACCTGGGTTTCGTTCTGTGCGTTATCAAAATAGAGCATTTTCAACACGATATAAATATAGTTTTCGGATTCCTCCATTTTCGGGCGCTGTTGAGTGTGTACGATATCTTCGATGATGAGCGGGTGAAGATCGAAGTTATTTCCCAGCTTTTGGATCAATCCCACATCATGGACACCATCGACATTTATCCATGTGACAGTCGGCGTCTCCTTGAAAGGGAAACATTCGTCGATTTCTTTGATCTCCCTCTCTTGAAACTGAGTTTCGTCATAGTCCAAGATGGTGATTTTTGCTGATTCTGTTTTTTTATCGCCGACAAAAACCGGTGTCCCCGGGGGGAGGCCAGTTTTCTCAGCTCTTTTCCAGGTGAATTTATTCAACGAAATCATTTTCCCCTCCTTGGGATAAACTATCAAAACACATCCAAAAATTCAACTTTATTGCGATTGCGATTCATGCTCGACCGTCAAAGGAATTGGATTTTCCTGTTTGTATATCTTCAGCTCTTGAATATCGGCCGGGAGGGTGAACCCTTCATTCATTAAAATCTCTTTCGTTTGAGTGATGGCAGTCGTTTTTAAATCCAAAGCCGATCCTTTCCATTCGAATAGATTCACCCAATAATAGACTCTCAGGTTAACGGTGCTTTTAGCGAGTTCTTCAACGGCGACAACAGGAGCAGGATCCTTCAACAATCCATCCAACTCGCTTATTTTGTCGAGAATGAGCGTTCTCGCTTTATCCGCATCATCTCCTTGGTCAATACCCACGACAAAATCGAATCTCAATAATCCATCCCTCGTGTAGTTGAGAAGCGGATTCTTCAATATCATCGCATTCGGAATGTAAATATCTTTCCCGTCAAAAGACCGGATATGCGTGTTCCGCAAATCCAGTGTTTTGACCACGCCTTTGATGGTATCGGATTCAACCGTATCCCCGACATCGAATGGCCGGTTGAACGCCAAAAGAACTCCGGCAAGAAAATTCTCTCCGATATCACGAAAAGCAAAACCGAGCACGACTCCGGTTATCCCGGCACTGGTGAGCAAACCTCGAGCGATGCCACCCAGTCCGACGAAATGCATAGCGAGGGCAAGGCCGACTAAAATGATGCCCCATTGAAAGACCTTTGCAATGAATTTTGCCAATAAAGGATCGTCCGTCCTTTTGCTCATTCTTTTCTGCGCGATTCTCTTGACTCTTCTGCCGATGTAGATCGCGATCAACAAAACGATGATGGCAAAAACGATCTTCGGCAAAAAAAGCCAAAAGTCTTCCAGATATTTCTCGAGGACAGGTATCAATCTCTCTTTCATGTCATTCCTCCTTTCGAACTCACGATTGTATTCCAAATATTATTTTGGATTTAATTAAAATATTTGTCCGGAGAAAGGCCATAACTCTCAACCCTTTTGGGATAAAAAAATAAGAAGAACAAGCAGAAAAAGAAGGCCGGTCCAAAGAATGATGGCAGTGCGCGTGGCTTTTTTGGCACGATTGGCCTCCCACCAGGTAAGTGGACGGACACCTTGGCAAAGAAATGTGATGACACCGGCAAGATTCACACAGATGAAATTCACGAGAAATAATTGCAAGGAACCACCGGCCAGTTCCCACTGGCCAGCTCCCATAAGCATTCCCATCGTGACAAGAGGGGGGAGAAGAGCCACTGCCACCATCACCCCGATCAGGGCAGAAACCAATCCCGAGGACAATGATAAGACGGCAGCGCTTCCTGCTGCCAAGGCAAGGGCGATATCTCCAAAATTGACTTTTGTTCTAGTCATTATCTCAGGAATCTGGGGATTAACCTCAAATAAGATTCCGATCAATGCCGAAAAAACAAAAGCCACCAAACTCCCCACAAATATCGTTTTGAGAGCTCTCCGGGAAAGGTCTCCATCGCCGAGAGTCGTCCCCAGGGATAAAGCTACGTTGGGTCCCAATGCCGGGGCGATGACCATCGCTCCGATGATGAATATGACATTGTTGCGGAGCATACCTAAAGCTGCCACCACTGAAGCAAGAACGATGAGCACGATAAAAATCCAGGAGAGTTTTGTCATCTTCTCAACATCGGAGTACAGCTCCTCCCGTGATATCCTTGTTCCTATTATCCTGCTCTTTTCAACCTTGGTTTCGCCCGATTTTTTGGGCGCTTTTTCTTCTTTTTCTGGCCTCGGAATCGAGGCCTCGACAGCAAAGAGGACCATCCTGAATCCATCGATCTTGTAGAAACGCTTTTCCAGGGTATCCATCAATTGCTCTGTCTTTTCCGTCGGGACGAGGACTTTTATCCGTATCCGTCCTTGCGTGATCTCTTCATCCCACAGATCGATAGGATTCTGTTCCCGAATCAAGCCCTCTGCCACATTGAGGTATCCCGGAGGAAGCACGATTTCGATCAGCCGAAGAGACATGTCATTCTCCTTGTCAGGATTTGTATCGGAAAACTACGATGCGGCATCTTCCTTCAATATTTTCTTCAAAACATCCAGAGGGCCATACACCACGAGCCTGTCGCCTATTACGATTTTTTCTGCAGCTTTGGGAACAGAAATCCAAGTCTTCTCCCTTTCTATGCCTAAAACCACGGCTCCCTTTTCGCGCAAATGGGACTTTGTCAAAGTTTTGCCGCTAAGTGAAGAATTTGGCCCGACAATTTTTTTTAAAAGCCCGTATCCCTCCAGAAAATGGAGGAGATCTTCTGTCGTGGCTTCCTCAAAAACCGGAGACTTGATGAGTTTGTTTTCTATGAACCTTTCCCACCTTCTCGTAAATTTTTTATATGTTGCAACTTTGTATATAAGGAATACCCCGACAATCAAAATGACGACAGTGACGGGGAGTTGATATCCTCTGCTCGTTGCCATCGAGCTCGTGGCTGTGACGATGACCGTCGCGATTCCTGCATTTCCCGTTATCATCAGCCAACGGATGATCTGACGCCTACGGGGGTGATTGACGATCGATTCGGATTCTTTTGTGGTGAAACCTGTACCGGAAAACGCAGACAAAGCCTGAAATCTTGCCTTATTCTTTTCCAATCCGGTCATCATCAAAGCTACAGAGGCAGCCCTCACGATCAAAAAAGAAAACAGGATCGCCAGCAAAGTTGGCAGAAGAAAATATATCCCGATCATTTTATTTGCCTCCTTTAATGTCGTTCCTTCAATGACACCGAATTATCAAAATGTATTGTATCGAAAACTAGAAGACTTGACCAATGCTAAAGAAGATTTGAGACAGGGTTTCCCCAAGACGACGATCGAGCTTGAATCCCCAATCCAACCGGATCAAAACAAAAGGGGTCTGGAGACGAAGCCCGAAACCAGCTGTTTTTCTGATGTCAGATAAGTCAAAATCAGTGATTTTCGGATACACATTTCCCAAATCCAAAAAGACAACGCCACCGAATTTCTTGAAAATCGGGAATCTCAACTCTTGGTTCAGAATGAACACGGCATCTCCGCCGAATGGCAAATCCGTTATGGGGTCCCTGGGCCCGAGTTCATCTTTCTTGAATCCACGAATTGTGGTCCCTCCCCCTGCAAAAAATCTTTCACTGGTCGGAAGATCCTCCGCATATCCTTTCCCCAATCCTATTCGGAAGGAAGAGGCATAGGTGAGAAAATCCGTCAATTTTGCATAGGAAATGAGTTGCCCGAAGTAGCGGATAAACCGTGTCTTCGATCCCAAAAAACCGGGGGCGTATCTGATGCTTTGTGACAGGAATATCCCTCGTGAGGCATTCAGGATATCATCACGGGTATCATGGGTGAATGCCAAATTGAATGTTCCTATACGATCAGTCTTTTCCAAATCTTGTTTTCCTGTTTGGTCGGGAACGAACGTGTCGATTTTCTCGAAGGAATAGTTGTAAGAGATCAAATTGGATTCGCCAATTTTCAACTGCTGCTGGAGTGTAAAGCCTGTGCGGTCTATGGTAAACGCAGGCTTAATTGTTTTGTTGAAAAACAGATATAATTCTGTGTTTATCTTTTTGGCGAAAATATAGGGGCTACGGAAGAAAGCCCTTGCATCCCGTTCGTCGCGATTCAGGCGAAAACTCGATCCCAAAAGAAGTGCGTTTCCGAGGAAATTTCGGTCGATCAAATTGGCAAGAACTCCAAAGGAGGAATCCGTGTCATATTGCAGACCATATCTCAAACGATAGGGCTTGAACTCCTTCACGTCTATGAGGACACGGCAGGGTTTCACAGAGTCCGTTTGATTCTTTCCGGCATCAAAAGAAACCGATCCTTCGTGAGCCATAGGAAGAACATCGATATCGACCCTTTCGAAAACACCCAGATCATATAATCGCTTCCGGCTCTCATTGATCGACCAATAATTGACCTCATCTCCTTCTTTTAACTTCAGCTCACGCCGAATGACTCGCTCCTTGGTCAATAGATTGCCCAAAACCTGAATTTCCTCGATACCCCATCCGAGATCCTCCTTGACTGCGATCATCAAATTAACGGTCCCTTTATCTGAATCGACCAGGACATCGGATCTCACACGCACATCATTGAAGCCTTTCTGCTGATACATTCCTTCAATTTTAGCTTCGACCTGGTTAAATCTCTCTGGGGATATAACGTCTGCGGGATGAATACCGATTTCTTCGAAAATTCGCTCCTCCTCAAAATAATGAGCCCCTTCAACGTCAATGGTTTCCACTCGAAACCGCACTCCTTCCTGTATGGAAAAGTCCAAAAAAACTTTTCTTTTATCGGGTTCGAAACGGATAGCTGGCAACTGCACTTTCGGGCGCAAAAATCCGCTGCGGCCGCAGAGTCCCTCGATATGTCTCTTGAAATCCATGGGTTTGTAAAAAGCCATGCTCACTAATCTGTTCTTTCGAAGATAGGCTGAGATATCCTTAGCGGCAATCAGCCTGTTCCCTTCGTAATGGATAATCGGGTTGTGGAATCTGAGCCCTTTCGATATCTGGAACACGATGATTCTTTCCCCGTTCGCCCCTCGCCCTTCTTGGGACTGGACAGCCGCTTGATAATACCTTCTCTCCAATAGATGAATCCGAATTTTCTGTGCGATATCTTCCTTGGTCAGTTGTCCGAATGAACTCCCGATCCAGGAATCCAGGATGTCTCTCTTCAATTTTTTCGGGACAACAGCTCCCCTGTATTCGATGATAACTTTTGGCCCCGAGTCAATACGAACGATCAAGTCGAGTCGGCCATTCCTTGACTCTTTTCTGGAGGCTATGGAGAAGCTCAAATAATCGTTTTTCCGGTAAATCCTACGGACTATCTCGAGAGCTTCTTGGAGCCTCGTAAAGTTGAACCGCTTTCCACTTTTCCATTTCAATTTTTGATAAATCTCGCCTGCAGGCAGCCCAATATCTCCGGTCAATTCCACATCGCCCATCAAGAGTTCTTTTTTCTCAAGTTTATCTTTTGGCAAATAGGAGGAGGCACTTTTCAATCCAAACAGAATCTCATGACGAAAGGCCAAGTTGTATTCATTATTGTCGCGTTTGATACCCTGGATGTTGAAACTTTGGAAAGGATTATAGTTCGCTAACCACATCTGATTCCTGGCATCCTGCAGGTCTTGGGAAAAGACTAGCTCAAAGTTGCGTGAGAGGTGCTGTCCGACAGTGATCCGGGCTTCTGGATTTTCTTCGGTAGACACTAGGCCCGCATCGATCCTCACACTTTCCAATCCTAGCGCTCTGGCAGTGGCCTGCTCGATCTTTCCCGTGAGCGCACTGTCGATATAAGAAAGGGCCGTACTACCGGCCACGCTGAGGATGGAAACCGAGGCGCTTTCCAAAGTCCTTCCTGTGACAAGCAAAGACACGATATTCGGCTCGGAGAGCGGAGGATCAGAAACAAGACTTGCCGATAATTTTTCGGGTGTGCCCTGGAGGACCAACCGGATATCATATTCCTGGACTTGCGTCCGCGCACTCAGATTCAGATCCGGTTCTATGCGGGAGGGATTGATAAAATCGACCGTACTTTGCTCGATGGCAAATGTGTTTTGGCTGAAATAGACTTCTCCCCCCTCGACAATATCTATCCGACCAGCCAAACTTGGATGATATGCCGTACCGGTCAATTTAAGATCGGCCGACATTTGAGATTTCGAGATATTGTTGTCGATGACAAGATTCTCCGCTGTTAGGATGTTTATGTTGAAGCTCAAATCTTTCAAATAGGGATTCGGCTCTTGAAAAACGTCCCCTATAGGATCTCTTCTAATAAGCCGGAAGAGAGTCGAACCGACATTAAAATCATCTGTATACCTTGCATCCATGACCATCACATCCCCAGAGAGGAGATACTCCTTGTCTTGGGAAAACAATTTGAGTTCGCTGGAAACCAGAGATCGTAAACCTTTAGGGAAGTCGAACACGGAATTTTCCGTCTTCAGGTTTAGTTCGATATCATGGAAAGCCATCGCGGTAAATCCGGCTTTCCCGGTCAGCAAGATTTTTCCTCCATTCAGGTCCCCTTGTATCCCCTCGATTTCGATCCGATTTTGTGCAAATTTTATTTTTCCATTAAGCTGATCAATAAAAATGCGGGGATTCATTCTCTGAATACGTCCATCTCGAACATCCATAAAGCCCTGAATCGATGGATTGGAATAGCTATCGCGGGCGTAGAGCTCGAAACGGGCTTTGCCAGAAAAAACGTCTTCTTTGTCAAACGCGCTTAGCCCGCTGAGATCGAAATCTCCTCCGATGAAAATGTCGATCTCCCTGCTCCCGGTTATGCTGGCCTTTCCCTTCAGCTCAAGGTGATTTTCTCCATCTTTGAGAACAAGATTCTGAACCGACAGCACACCATTCTCCAGCTGAACGACAGTCAAATCGTTTTGTTTTAGCGGGATTCCCAAAACATTCAATTCGAAGGTCTCAAAATGAGCTTTGCCGGAAATTTTGTCGGGCTGGAGATGTTTCCCTTTTAATTCCAATTCGCCGCTAATCTTCCCGCTGAGCGATTGCACCATCTCCCGAAAATACAGCGGTTCCAGGACAGCAGGGTCGAAGTCCTGAAAGTGGAACATAACATTTGCTTCTCTGTCGCCGTGAACGCGGAATAATTCGGGCAATGACAGAGAAAGAGACTCCAAGGGAATATCCCCTTTCATCAAAACCTGGCTATTGGCAAGACGCAGAGAAAAGGAGTCGATTCGGATAATATTGTCCTTAATCATGATGCGAGATCGGATATCTTCCAAAACGATCGGGATGGGAGCGTACTGAAATTGAGTTCCGGAAATTTCCAATGTTGCAGAGATGTCGAGATCTTTGAGGGATCCCCGAAGCTCTGACTCGATTCGCAAGAAACCTGTGCTATCCACGTTTGGGAAAAATCCTCTCAACAGGGATAGATCCACATCTGCCCTGACCCATAGTCTTGATCCAGAAGATTCCATGGAGGTGAGGATTCCTTTGGCCTCGATTTCCGCTCCTGTGCCAGTCAGCACCAGATTTTCGATATGGAAAGCATCCTCTTTGTAAGAGACAAGAATCGGGCCTTTGTTTTGGATAAGGTGCTGTCCCGTTCGGAGTTGGATTTGCTCGATTTTTGCGCTTGTTTCTATTTTATTTCCCGGTTCCTCGAGATCCAGCTTCATGCTGATCTGGGATGTCAACAGGCCGGAAAAATCATGTTCTTCCAAGAGAAGAATCCTTTCCTTGAAGACATCGAGGCGCATCCGGTTGGTGTCCCATTCCAATTTCAGGAGGCGAGGATGGCCCAGAGAAATCGAACCGTCTACCGAGCTCGAAAATACAGGGGACTCAACATGGAAGGCCAACTCATCCCTTCCGGTTTGGATCTCGAATGCTAAATCACCCAAATCGCGAGTCCCTATGAAGGCCTGACGTAAACTCCCTTTCACCCGGATTTCCGGAGATCCCATTTTTCCTTCGACCGTGGCGCTGACTGCAACAGTCCCTGTCGCCGCCATCGGAATGTCAAGAATCCTCAAAATCCTCTCGAGAGCGAGATCCTCCCCTTCCGCTTCAAAATGCATAGTTCGCCCAGAAGATGTTAGCGGATAAGCCCCGGTTATTCTAAATTCTCCTTTCCCATCTTGAACCCTCAAAGATTCGATACCGATAGACTGGCTGTCATAAAAAATATTCCCTTTTATCCCGATATTTTTTACTCTGAGGATCTCTAGATTGTCGCTCTTCACATCGAACGTTACAACCGGTTTCTCGAGATTCCCTCCCAGCAGCCCGGAAACTAAAATCGGACCATCAAGACCTAATCCTTGTATAATCCCCTCGTCCAGTCCTTTGGAAAAGGCCAGGATAACAGGGATGATCCTTGCAATGCTTCGAGCATCCAACTTGAAATTTCCCGATATTTCATCGGAATTCAGCAGAAACTCACTTTGCAACTGGGCTCCGAGAATCGTGATATCCTGGAATGTGGTGTGGAACCCGTTCGAATCGGATCGGGCGAGGATTTTTCCTGTTATTTCTGCCCTGCAATTGGAATCGTTTTTGCCACCATTTCCGCCGAGATGAATTTCGCATTCCCCGGTGATGTTTTCCAGGGAGAAGCCGTTCCAAGATACTCTCAAGGTTCCCGATGAAACGGATGACAGGGGATACGGACTGTCAAGGGCATCGCTAAAGGGCGCCACATCGAGACCCGTCCACTCTAAGTTCAGATGATTTCCCCTATCCCAGCCGAGAGGGTGCAGGCTGCCTTTCGCATGGACCTGTCCTCTTACATGCCTTAGATCGAAAGAACGAATCTCCAACACCCTACCCTGCCAAGAGATTTCAGAATTCAGGAGAATATTTGCCCATTTTCCGTACGCCAGGTCCTCGCCTTTCAACTGAATGCGAGCGGACAAATCCTTCAAAGGACCGCTCAACTCAGATTGAAAGTCAAGAGTGCCTGAAAAAAAGGTCTCGAGGGATCCGATGGCAGTGCCGATGACATCCAGGTCCAAACGGCCTTTGCAGGTTCCCTCAAAAACCGGAGAGAATAAATCATTTGCTCTTCCAGAGAGCGTAAGATCACTCCCCGCCAGATTTATAAGGAATTCTTTGACATCAATTCCCTCCTTATCGACCATAGCCTGCAAAACACACTTCTCAAGGGGAAAAGATTTGTGTCCAAAACTTACCGAACCCGGGAGACGAGTTTCTAAATGAATAGAGTGTTTTCCTGCTCCTATCCAAACACTCCTCGCCCAAATTCCCGAAAACCGGATGTCTAGGTTCTGTCTTTCATCGAAAAAGTGCACTCGACCGTTCTCAACCATGGCTCGCTGGATGATGAACTCGGGCAGATTTGCCTGAGCCTGAGGGACTTCAGCCGGACGAGATTGAAAAGGCAGGTTGTTTTTCCCGTGCCGGTCGATGCTTATATTGATTTCGGGATTAATAACATACACATCATGTATCCGGAGTTTCCGGTTGAGGAGAATGGATAAAGGAATTTTTATGCGTGCTGAATCCGCTTGCAAGATCGGAGGTAAATCCTCTCTCCCCGGTTTTCCCAGCCGTAAACCTTTCAAAAAAAACGTGAGATTCAACAGGTTGTAATCGAATGTTTCGACCGTGAGCTGAATTCCCTGGTTTTTTTCGAGGTTTCGCTGGATGGAAGACAGAATTTTCAACTTAACATATGGCAGATGGAAAAAAGACAGGACCAGCGCGATCAAAATGATAAAACCACCGCCCATGATCAATAATCTTTTTGTTATTTTTCTTTTCATCGGATTGATCTATTCCATTTCAGCACTAATTTCAGCTCCGATAAGATAAACCAAGACGGTGTAATACAGCCAAAGCATCAAAAGAATCAGCGATCCTATGGATCCATAGATGACAGAATAGAGATTGATGCGTACTATATAAACACCAAAAATATGCTTGAGAATTTCCCAACAAATCGTGGCCACGAAACCCCCGGTGAGTACATTCTTGAAGGACAGCTTTCTCCGGGATAAATACTTGTATGAAAGGGCAAAAAAGACAGTTTCAACAACCACATACCCAATAAGAATCACGAGATAGGAATTGACAAAGGGGATCCTCTCCAATTTTGTCGCGAAATAAAGAAAGGCGTTCCCGGAGAAAAATAAAACCAACAGAATAAAAGCTGTCAGGAGAAAGAAAGAGAACGTTTTTAGACTATTCTTCCACCCCACCCTCTTCTTATCATGTCCGAAGATCTTTCCGAGAGCTCGTTCAAGATGAGTGAACACGTTGAAAGCAAAATAAACGAGGAAAAAAAAGCTGACCAAGGAGAAAATCTGACCGCTGTCGAGAATATTTTCTAGATTGGCAATGACTGTGTCCACGATCGCTGGAGGGAAAAATCGAAGGTGGACCCTGAGTTTCTCGACGGTGACGGCTTCCTTTAAAAATAAGGAGGAGGCATACAGAAGCATGATCAGGAAGGGAAAAAGAGAGAGGAAGGCATAGAAAGAAACAGCTGCCGTTAAAGTAAAAATGTCTTTTTTTCGAAATTTGTCGTATATGACTTTTAACTTTTTATAAGTTTTTCTAATCATATGGGCCAACTTGTGCATCTATATTTAGCTGTTCTTTTCTACAAAACCAAATGTCAATATAGTATATTTTGACAGACCTGTCACTTTTGATTAACATGGGAATAAGTTTCTCTATCTCCGTAAGAAATGAACATGGAGTGAAATTGGAAGTGAAAGAAAGCGAAAAGAAATCTCATCTTCTGATCTTTACGGATCTCGACGGTACGCTAGCGGACTATCACACCTACTCCATTGAACCAGCCCTCCCCGCCCTCGATGCTCTGAAAAAAAACAACATTCCTTTAATCATTTGCTCTAGCAAAACCCGGGCCGAAATCGAAAAGTTTCGATTACGGCTCGACAACACCCATCCCTTTATATCCGAGAATGGCGGAGCTATTTTTGTTCCTATAGATTATTTCTCTTATGAAATTCCTTTCACGCGGAAAGACATTAAGTATTTAATAATCGAGTTCGGCACGCCCTACCACAAAATCAGGGGAACATTGCAGAAAATAAAGTCTCTATTTCCCGATACAGTGAGGGGATTCGGTGATATATCAGCCCAGGAAGTCGCCAATCTATGCGAGATCCCTCCAGATGAAGGATTCCTGGCAATAGAGAGGGAATACGATGAGCCTTTCATCTTGGAAGACAAAACAATACTTGAGAAAATCCGAGAGATAGCAAACGAAGATCATCTCCAAAACATCCAAGGCGGTCGATTTTATCATCTCATCGGGGAGAATGATAAGGGAAAGGCCGTCTCTTTCCTCACAGACATTTACAGAAGAGA
>Ga0114930_10000357_pt1 | contig 48506 bp, 42 predicted proteins | sample AnhtaG_FD_87300 | JGI IMG/M metagenome (GOLD analysis project Ga0114930, IMG submission 87300) | Deep subsurface microbial communities from Anholt, Denmark to uncover new lineages of life (NeLLi) - Anholt_01485 metaG | ecosystem: Environmental > Aquatic > Marine > Oceanic > Sediment | place...
CTTAATTCTGGATGTTTTCCTGTAAGGTATAACTGGTTCAGCACCATACTCCCTTACAGTGTTCCTAACCTTAGAGGAGTCGTACTGTGCGTCAGCCAAAACAGTTTCGAAGCATACGCCATGTACCCTCAGTTTTTCTAGTAACGGTTTGATGAAGCGTTTCTCGTTCATGTTGCAAGGCTCAACCTTGAATGCCAAGGGCAGTTCAGAGCCTACGCAGCATGCCGCGTGCACCTTATAGCCGAGTGTGAAGCCGCTCCTACCCCTCCCAGCACGAGCTTCACAGTCACTTTTCCCTGTTTTGTTGTCTAGACTTCTTTGGCTGTAAGCTTTGATGGCTGTACCGTCCAAGGCAACGACTTCGCCTTTAACCGCTCCCCCCTTCAACAGCTGCTCCAGCATCATAGAAAAGACTTGCTCGTACCCGTCTCTGCCAAGCCTATGCCTAAACTGAGTGAACAAACCGTGACTAGGCGTCTTCCGTCTGAAGCCACAAGCCCTAGCAACCTTTTCTGTTTCTTTTCAGCAGTTAAAAGGCTACCCCCCTGAAGCATGTTGTTTTGTATAGAAAAGATGTAAAGAATGTGTAAAAAGCTAAAATTCTGTTTTTATACAAAAATCGTAGACGAATTAACAGTGTTATACACTTACACTTTCTCCTAATTAGCATGCTATCTTGTAAAGAATCAATATTCAACGGTCTAAATCGTAGACGATTCTCAGCATACACAAAAAAGCTGTGACTTGTAAATTTCCCCAGCCCCTTGACAGCATACAATCGTATACGATTTCTCAAAAAACACCATAATCGTAGACGATTTTACTCTCTCATAGTTTTCCCTCTCTCTCCCACGTAGCATGTGACCAGTGACAAGCCTATTTTGCCCTTATTTCCTCAGAAGAAGCCATTTCCTCAGGGTCTACGATTTTCTTGCCCACTGTGTCTGTAGAGTCTTCATAATGCTCTACGAACCACTTTAACCCTTTCTGAATATGACGCTTGACTTGTTGTTGATGAAGACCTAGCCTTCTCTTAATTTCATTGAAGGCAAATCAGAAACGTAATACTGGCAAGCTTGATATGTGACACTCATCTCCCCCATTTTGGACACTTTTGCTATCTCCTTGTTAAAGAAGTCGGCTGGTCTGTCAGCATCAAATCTTATGGGGCTTCGGGGCAAATTCCTGAAAGTTCTAAATGGGTAATGCTTTGACATACAAATCATTGTTTTGCGCGCGCGCAATGGTATTAATGGCTAATCTTTTTGGTCATCCTTTGTTCTAAGATTGGCAACAAGACGCTCTACATTTTCTGTAGTTACTAACTCAACAAGATTTGTAAATCCTTTTGTATTAAACAGAAGTACACATAAACCACTCGTGTCAGGAGATCTTCCTATTCTCCCGATACCTTGAATCAATCTTCCTCGTGCAATTCGAGTGTTTGACCTTCGTTTCCGCTCTGCAATTTCGAGGAGAGTGGGTTTTGGAAAAGGAACATCAGGTATTATTAAAAGTCGTAAGGTTTTGATATTCAAACCTTCCCAGTATACACTTGAAGATGTTAGTAGTATCCCATTTGGTTTGCTGATAAATTTTCTATATAAATCCATACGTTTTGTATAATCAAGGGCTGATTTGATAGTTACAACTCTATCTTCAAGCTCGTTTTCTTGTGTAATTTTTTTGTTCCAAATTAAACATTGGCGATTATTATTTATGAGAATCAAAGACCGCATCGAGCTCTGCATCAACAATTTCTGTGTTAGTTCGATTTTTTCTTTGGTTGATCCAAGAGGTGTGTGAACATAATTGACGTTTTTCTTTGGAACAAAACGATGTTGTCCATCAATTGCTCCATCAAAATAAGTGAGTGGAATGTTGCAGTAGAACCGCAGTTCTTCTTTGTTTAAAGCTGTTGCAGAGAATAGCAGTAGTTTTCTCGCAGGTATGATATTTCTCTTCCCTGGATCTGCAGACAAAAACTTCAAGTCACAGGTAGTATCTGAAGTAATAACAAAGCATCGCCATTGCGAAAGGGTTCTTAGGATTCTTCGAGCAGTTTTTTCATAAGGCTCCCCTTTTATTTTTCGTAGAATATCATGAGCGGTTTCAGTACTAAGTTCCCTTGTAAAAAATTCTTTATTTGTTTCGAGAGAAGAAACTACATTATCATAAATATTTTCTCCTTTTTCCAAACTAATCGACTTCACCAATCGATTATCCAATTCCACTGCAGACCTAAGATTGTGAGCTTCATCTACTAGAGCAAATTCAATTTTAGATCGCTCTTTTACGTAAGCGCCTATAGTAATTATGGGTAAATCCTGTACAGAACCACTATGTACATCATTCATTTCTTTTAAAAACTCGAATTTTAGTTCATTGTTAGGTACAACGATACATGTAGAAAATCCATTATTTGCCAAATAAACCCCACAAAGAGCAATAACATGAGTTTTTCCAGATGCTGGTGGTGCTGTGAATGCACACACCATAGGTGATGGCGTTGATAATTTTTCATGAATTTGCTTAAGGAGTCTTTCTTGAGTTTTAAGGAATGATCCAAATTTCTCATATTTACTCGAATATTCTCCGAGTTCACTCAACCATTCTTGAATTGGTGGGAGATTTATGACCTCTTGCTTAAACATAGAAGAGTCTTTGCTTGGTTGTTGCATCGCTAGGGACACCAAAATTACTGTAATAGTACGCGTAAGAATGAAGATAATACAAAGGAACTGGGAACCTCGTCATGTGGCCGCTAGCCCGTCCCATCATACATAATTCAAACACTAGTTTTACAAGGATATCTGAATCCCAAATTTTTCCACGCCTATCTTTAATGACGAACTTGATGGGTGTTGGACAGCCTCTTTTAACTGCATCTTTTTGGATTGTTCTACCAGTTAGCAGAAAAAACGTGTCAGAATCAGATTTCACTGCAGATCCTTGTGGAGCCCGTTCATAAGCTTCGTAAGGTGATGCAATGATTTCTGGGCTGGATTTACCAAATCTGGGTGCTTTTCGTGGAATCCACGTCTCAAAAAAACGGAAATAGTCTTGATTGTTGATCTCCGTTATGCAGTATTCGATATTACTAATACCATTCAATGCTTCGGTGAAGCTTTCTAAAAGACCGAATCGATCAAAAGAGAACATGTAAAAAACATTATGCCTTTCTTGGTTCAATTGCACGAGCTTTTTTACCAATTCCGTAAAGGATTCAGGCTCAATCGGATCAAATTGCCAGAGCATTTTTCCGTTACTGTCAATAGCAATGGCCATTATTGCTCCTTTTCCAGAGAGAGGGTTAAGATAACTGTAAATGCCAACGATAGTACGAATATTTTTATGATCTGGAAGCAACCAAGGATCCCCACCAAGCTTTAATGTTAATTCCATTATTAGTGCCATAATAGATGACGCATTAGCATGATCTTCAGTGATGTGTTGGTGGACAATAGTTGAAGTGTTCTGAATTTTTTTCTTGCACGTTGTGTAAATTTCTTCTCCCTTCGAACCCCCGCTTATAGTGATAAAAACATCATAACCCCCGAAATCCATATTTTCAAAATCTTCATTAGAACATAGATCATAAGACATTGCAGTATTATTTCGTAGTTTGAACTCTTCAGCAAGTTCATCTAAGAATGGAGTGATTTTTTCTGTTTTAATCTTAGTATAAACAAGAACATTTATAGGTCCAACAGGGTTAGCAAAATTAATCTTTTTCTTAGAATATTTACGGTAGAACTCTATGTTATAAGGACTATTCATTGTAATGTTTTTGTTACCAAATTTGATGGTTAATTCGGTGGAGGGCGAAACATAGGACTCAATATTTAGAGGTTTGATTGAGATTTCGACATATTTAGGATAGATTCCTGGAATGTTTCTACGAAGAGAGGTATCGATAAGATGCATAACGCTGTAGATTTTATGTAACTGATTTTTACAATTTGGATGTATTATACTCCAAACTTGTGGTCTCTGCCAAGAAGGGACTCTTCTCTCAAGATCCCTAAAGGTATGTCCAATCGACAAGACTTCTGGCACATGATATTGAATATTACGCTGATATCCCACCTCGTATTTCACGAGAGGTTGATTTTCATCCAGTTCAGTAATACCGTAAGTCTTTTGCAAATAATCAAGAGGGGATCCCTTTGACCCGGGTGTAGTATCTTTTGCCCGATATTCCCACGTAATTTCTTCAATTTTCCGAACTCTTGGACCGGGATAACCTTTTACATCGGCTGCCTTCCCTCGAAGATGGGAATTTACAAATTCTATAAATTCCTTAGATGGATTATAGACGTCTATTGTAGATTTGGAACCGCGCGCTTGCGCGATTAATTCAAAGCGTTTTTTCAAGCTGAATATCTCACAAAGCAAATTCTTGTTAGATCTAAGTTGAGTTTCACGATTTACTGCAAAAACGGGTAGATCATTAAATCTGTGTAAGCCTCGATAATATTTCTTTGAATCGATAATTCCTGTTTTGCCAATTAGTTCAGCATCAAAATATGGTTCATCACGCAAGACATACGGGGCAGCGGGATGGAATTTATAATACTCCTTTGAGAAAATAGTTAAAGCAATATCCGCTAATCTATTTACAAGAACTCCATATTCGTCAAAAGATTCTATGCTAACTTCGGAATCACCATTTTTCTTCAAGTTGATGTTGAATTCACCTGCTCCAGGGATTTTGTGATGATATCCGCTCAACGTTGAAATCTGAGAAGATAATGATATTAATTCTTCTCCATCACTTACAACGGGAATTTTTTCCTTATACATAATTCTCTTTGCCAATGCTCCCAAGATCTGATATTTCTGTGGTCTAGTTATTGGACGAGGGTCAACATACGTTAAATATCTGTACACGGGCAAGGGCTCATGTCGTATCAATGGAAAGAGATTTGCATGATACACTTTCTATTATCAACTCCATGATTCGAATAGTTCACTTATTGTTGGTAATATATTGGAGAATTCCAAAAGATCTACCTGGTCACGTAGGTGCTGACTAAACGCTTTTCTATTTACGTATTTTACAAAACGACTGTCCGTCAAGACAGCAACTCCGAAGTCTTTTTGGCGTCTAATAATCCTACCTATTCCTTGTTGAAGGCGAACTAACATTCTTCGTTCCGCAAGAAGATAATCCTTTTTACCCACATTAGGTCGAATAAAAGGCGCTGTTATAATTATACTAAGCCGTAAGTTCTTTATGTTTATTCCTTCCCAAAGAGTTGAGGATGCAGAAGCGAGGGATATTTGACTCTTATCCGCAAGCTCCTCCACAATATCAGGTTCTTTTGAAGTAGAATCGATGAAGAAAAGCTTCTCCGGTGTGAATATTTTGGAAAGAACATCATACGCAGATCTTTGGTCCCTATAATTCTTGAATAAAACTAAAGCTCTTTCTTTTCTTGCTTCTAGGATATCTGTAGTTAATTTGATTGCTTTTTCAAAAGGATTACGTTGCCTTGTATCCCCAATGTCTTTAGTTACAATAATTTTTAACCTTTTGAACCAATCATCAATCACTGGAGAATTAATCTTCTCAGATGGTACTTCTCCCAGTCCAGACTCGTTGTAATTCCTCAATGTACATGATTTTGCGTGTAGCTTGGCGTTACCTGGAGTAGCTGTTACAAAAATGACACGGCTTTTTCTAAAACAATTGCGAATAACAAAATCGATTATGCCCTCTCTTCTTGAAATTAGCTCGCTTGAATCCCAGTCTTCCCGATTGTAATAGTCTTTTCGAATGTAAAACTGATGTTTGCTTGATGCTTTACATGTTCGTATAAAATAATATATTTTTCTGCATAGCGATTGTGTGTCTGAATATGGAGGAAGTTCTTTTATTTCATCCTTGATTTGTTGTTCGGCATCATCTTCAAGAATTCCCGCCAATTGTAGTAGATATTCCGGAGTTATTACACCTTCATTGTCCATTGGATTTACGCATCGCTCAAAAATCTCACTAAATAGGTTCAAAAAATTTTCTAGCATCTTTTGAAGTGGTTCAGACAATATTCTTCTTTCATAGAGAATTCTTGCTTCTCCATAGATTACCGTTAGTTGATGGATTTGATCTTGGGTATTCTCAAAACCGTGTGAATCGTCAAGTACAATAATGTCATAATCTCTATTCGTTGGGGAAGAAAGAAATTTTGAGAAATTAGTAATAACCAAATTATTGGACAAGAAATTGTTCTCTGAATTAATAACGTCACAATCTATGTTTTGCAATTTGCAGAATTCTTCTTTTAATTCGTGGCAATCCCAATGTTGAGCTTTTTCACCAGATAAGGGACAATTATATTCCCCAATTCCATAGATTAAAACGTGTTTTCCATCTCTTTCAAACCGTTTTATCTCGCCTCCAACACGTCTTTGTGCTTGTTTAGTGGCTGTGAGTACAATTACGCTTCCCCCTTTTTCAGCAACATCGGCTACTATTGGAGAATAAATTAATGTTTTTCCAGTACCCGTTGGTAGGTCGATTAAAACATCATTTCCATTATTTAGATTACCAACTATTTCTTCAATACAATCGATTTGATATTTACGTTGATCAACAACTTGATATCTGTCGATAATGGACGTCAAGTCGACGTGGAAATTCTGTTCTCCCATGTTATCCCCCGAAAACTGTTATGGCTCTCAGGAATAAATAACTACCTGCTATATATTCGTCTTGATATAGTTGGTATAGATAAACGAGAATAAAGAATAATGTTGAGTAAGTTCTTGCACAACCCGCATAATTGTAAGGCATTTTGACAGTCTTGCAGATAAATTAGCATTTGCGCGCGCGTTAAATTTTAACTCCACACACGTACCCACGCCGGCATCTTCAAAGATTTTTTTCTCCCATGATGAACTTGTGTTTTTGCTTCATTGTTTCAATTCCCCGTATCTCGCCCTGAAATAGGGGCTCAATGTTCCTATCCATTCATGAAACGGTATAGCCTTGTATACTGTGCATTGCATTTCATGACGAAGTTTCGCTTCATCTTTTGCCCTGTAAAAAATTAGTAACAGCAGTAATGCGAGCCGTCGGTCGCTTGGTACACGCCATAGATGTTTCAGCAGCTGAGCCTTCAACATGGAAACAGCAGGATAAGGCTTACGTCCACGCCCTTCTCTGTGATAAAGAGACGTCAAGAACCTGCGAATAGAACCTAAATTCAGTGACTTAAGCACTTGTTTAATACTCAAAGTTTCTTCCTAACACATGATAGCACAAGAAACAAAATAATTTCTAAACACCCTAGCGCGCATTGCTTGTGGTAAACTTAATGCGTTCGCATTGCGAGGGTAAGTTTTTGTCTGTTTTTACCCCTCGTAGTATTAGCATTAGTTGATATGAGGGGTAAGTTTTTGAGTAAAATTTACCCCTCGTACTATTACAGTGTTTACTCGATTTCGATAACATCTATCTATAGTAGTTTCTGATGGTACCTTCCTTCCTATTCCATTAATATCCATAGATGTGCCAAATCGGGTATACGGTTTTAACCGTTCTTGTGGAAGCCTATGATTAATTGTCCTTGTCCCCGTTGGTTAGCCCGTCGTCCATTAACCGTTGGTCGTCGTTGTCCCCCGTCGTCCGTCGTTGTTCCCGTCGTCGTCCGTCGTCCGTGGTTGGTTGGATTAAATTTTAACCCCCAAATCCCAAATGCATACACGCATGTAATTGATAGGGAACTGGACGAGAAAGGGAAACTGGGAAAATCGTCAAAACCCTCATCTAAAATGTTTCCAATTGCATGCATGCAAAATATCTTCCAAAGCACGAGACAACTCTGGAGGAATAAACAATTCGTAGCCTTTTGTCCTTGACTCACCTAAGCATGCATGCATGAACGAGGGGTATGAATCTACCCCCGCACCTGAAATGCGCGCCAGAGAATAACATAAAGACGACAAGCTGAGCCCACGTCATTGCGTATCTCTGTTCAAGAGCTTGACTAGGGCCTCTACAATCCTTTCCTTCCTTCTATAAGCATCCTCATTTATCATGCAGATCAGCCTGTTCGTGACCTCCTTATAGGGCTCGATAGCCTGACTTAAGCAATAATCCAAAAACTCATGCCTCAGCGTACCAACCGCTTTCTCCTCGTCCACTTCATACACGTAGATTAAATTATTTTTAACCTCACCCGACAACGCTCCATCAGGACTAGGTTTCCACACAACTTTGAGTTCCAAACCCAGCCCAAAAAATCTCTTAAGCCATTCAAGTTCAGCTTCCAACCGTTGGCTTAGATTTTTCTTCGTTGACGCTGGCTTTCCCACAGCTTAACCTCCGCCTGACCTGCTCGCCAGCATCCGCGTCAACTCTCTCAAGATGCTTCTCCGCAAGGCATCTGGAACCTTGAATTGCGGCTTCAAACTCTTTTCCAATTTTTCCTTGGCGGCTGCGACCAGTGCTTGTTCCTCTAAGCCCTCTTTTAGGTAAGCGAAGGTCACTTCCAGTAGCCGATTTCGAACAGATTGGAGGGTCTCATCTACAAGTCTGGAGGATGTTGAATCAACGAAAGTTTCATAATGGACTTGAGCCTGGGTCTTCGGATCTGTGAAGCGTAGGATGGCGTCGCCGATCTTTTTGAGGAGAATTTGGGGTGACAGGGCGTCCAGTTCCACTGCGCGGTTGCCGTGCCTTTTCACAAACTTTTTGTATCGGGGGTCGGTTCTCTTGGCTGGAATTGGAAGTAAACCGTATTTTTTTATGTCCTCTTTTTTGAGGGCTACCTTTTCAAGAATTACGTTGGAGAACTTCTTCTTTGCCTCCTCGCTTATGTGGCGGAAGATGTCTTCGCCGCTGGGGTCAAAGTCGCCTAAATAGAGGATTGTGAGGCGGCAACTCTTCGGGACCCGTTCCGATAGGTCCCGTATGATGCTAAGGCTTGGATAGCCTCTAGTGACTTGGAGGGCGCACCCATAGACGCTGGTTACCTGCTTTACGAGGGAGCTTAGGGCGTCCTTCTCCAACCAAACCTCCACATAGTATTTTTGGTCTTTCCAGAGGGAGGCTTTACCTAGGAATAGTGGTCTTGTTCGGTCTACTATTCTAGCGTCCACATCTGGACGCCTTCTGCGAAGATTAACGAGGATTCTACCGTATCTGTTATAAGCTTGTTCGATGTTGGGGATAACCCTCTTGGACACCAGCTGATAGTAGATCTGCCGGACCGTAAGATCCAGCCTCGGAATGTCAACTAAGATGTTGAGGATCGCTCTCTCCACCGCCGAGGCTGGCGTTATTGCCTCACGCTGCCGCTTGCGCCGTCTTTTCCTTTTTTTCCCCAACAGTTTCCACAAGGTTTATCAGAGAATAAGTTGTATTTTAGTGAATAGTTGTAAAATACAATTATAAGGTGAACAAGTTTGAAGGTGAGGAATGAGGGATTAGTCAGGATCGTAGACAGGCGCTACAGAATTCTGAAGGAGCTTTACCCTGATGAAGAATATAGCTTGACCGACTTGGCCGAAACGACTGGAATGGATAAAGGCAATCTATCAAAATACATCCACAAACTGGAGAAAGACTGGAAACTTGTCAAAACGCGGGAGAAGGAAAGTGAGCGGGGTAGATCCTTTAAGTACATCAGACTTACGGAGAGCGCTAAAAGAATTGTTGCCTCAATGATCGATGCAACGCAACCGAAGCCAGAGGCAAAACTTGAGGAATGGCAAGTTAACGAGCTCCTTGACATATTAGAAGACTCAAACTTGAGCGAAGACCTTCGCTTATCATATGCAGATACCTTTCACAAGCTCTGCCGTGACTACCTTGATGATGTGATAAAAAGTGAAAGAACGCAGAGGCTTTTGGAACGAGTGGTGGCAAGCCCGTCTCCGGACAAGGTTGGGGAAAAGTTGAGGTCGTCCCTGTCGGTTGTTTGGGGAAACTTGGTAAAGGATAAGAAGTGGAGTAGTTGGACACTGACGCTTTACCCTACCTTCATCAAGCACATGAGCGATAAAGAGACTAACGAGAACATTAGGAAGTGGAGTATGCAAAGAGTTGGGGAAGTGGCTAGGTTGAGCCTAGATCCCTCGATGAAAGAACCAGCTAAGGAAAAGCTTCTTGAAATCTGTTTTTCCAATGATATGGATTTAGACAGTGAGCTGGGAAAGGAGGTGAAGCAGCAGATAGTGTGGCTAGGTAGATATGCGTTCGAAGATGTCAAGCTTAGAGCCAAAGATGAGAATCCGAAGGCTAAGGCAAAGGCAGAAAGTCTTCTTAAAGAACTAAGAGAGTGTCTCTTACCAAGAGAAAAAGAGGCGATTGTAGCTAATTAAGCATCTGCACATGCAAAGGAAGTGCAACACGTACCCCACATGTCCTACAAACATGTCCGATTTCTGTCCGATTGTCTGCTGTGCCTACCTTATGCCAGTCTGGTTGTCAGACGATCTGTCTTTCATAATTGACAAAAAATAAACCAGGTCACCTAAGCGCAACACGTATTACACACATCTACCAATGCTGTCAGAAAACTGACAAATGTCAAACAACTTATCAAACCGTCAAATCGGACAGTCCATAGGACAATCGGACAAGTAGATGACGTGTTCCGCAACCCTAGGCAAACCGGTATCATAACGTCCTACAAGCCTGTCCGAAAACAGACCGACAAACCGACGGAGACTAACCGACGATCCGACAAACACAAACAAGCCCACAGGTACTCCCTCCTCCCCAAATGTCTTAAGAATTAAGACGGTCACCTCCAATGCATGCATGCAGGTTATGATTGTGACTTCATTTCCCTGCATCTATCTTCTTGAAGAACTCTGGGTATATTTCATCGATTCTTTGGAGTGCTTTTTCGATCAAGTCAGTCATTAGGCTGATGTGAGCATAGCTTGGTCTTGGAATTTTGATGTAAGCAAGCTCTCTTGCAGCGACCACCAACCATCTTAATGGGCTATCATTTCTCGCAGCGTTGAAAAAAAGCTGACCTTCTCTTCTGTCACCATCGCTTTCAGGTTTTGCCACGCAAATATTGACAGTATCAGGATTTCCACCCATTACTTCAACTATTTTTCGCATTCGCTTCCTGAACGATTTAAGCGATGTTTGCACAGATTGTGGAATTTCGGAACCTATGTCGACTTCAACGAAAACTTCTTCACCCTGCAAAACCCTCGGCTTCCAATTCTTCTCGCTGGATGTGCTGACAAAAGGTCTGACAGTGACTCGAGATTGGCTGACCACTTCCTTTATTTCTTTGGATTCAGTCCATACATCTGCCAGATTTTGCTTCGAAGACACACCACCAATTAGTAAGTTTTTTGCTGCTTCGACTTCTCGTTCCACTTCGCCTCCGTTGATGTGAACATCGACTTTTGGAGGTAATCCTTCAGTAGGCGAAACAGATGTTGGTGGTTCAATGGTTGTAACCGCTGATGGTTTCTCAGGTGTTTCTACAGCCGTCTCAGTCACAGCCTCTGTCTTGACTTCACTTGCGAATATACCTTCAAGTTGTTCAAATCTTTCCATCGCTTCTTCAATCTCTGGTTCAGGAAGTGACACGAGCCTTATTGACGATCTGTTGAGCTGTTCACTTATGGTGTTCATATTCTGCGTTGCGAGCACAAAACTTAGAGTGAATTCAGAACCAGGCTGAGCTCCAAAAACTCTAGCAAGTTCTCTGGCTATTTCTGTGTTGACATCCGGTGCTTTGATTTCGGAGGATATGTAAATTCTGTTTTCTTCTTTAGAGCACAGGCAAGGAACCTTGATCTCGCGTTCTAAATCTAACGCTTTCAGCTTGAGCTTCAACTGCTTTGCTTTGACAGCTTTTGCCTCCTTCACGAAATCAGGAAACTCTGCAACTCTGTGAGCTTTGTGATGTAATAATACGCTGTACAGGTGATCAGCCCGCCTCCTGAACTCGCTTGTCAGTTGAGCATCCTCAACAACCCCTTGGGCGTCATCAATTCTCTCTCTTTCCAATATTGACGAGAGCTTGGTGACTCCGAGAACTCTGAAGAATGACTCAGCACGAGGTGTTGACAGATCATCGGGAATCCAGGCTGTTGGAACCTCTTCCCCAAGAACACTCTCGATTCCTGACTCATCAATCCAGTATAGATCTTTACTCAATTGAAAATGTCCTTTTGTGTTCAATATGAAAACTTCGAGCGTTCCACTTTCCGTATTTTCCTCTTCGAATAGAACTGCCATTCTTCTATATATCAGCGTCAATTGTCTTTTGATGTCATCAGTTAGAGCTTCACCCTTCAATTTTTCCATGATATCTAATAGAGTTTCCAAGTCGATTTTCGTCTTGACGCCAAGAAACTCAAGAAACTCTTTGTTTTTCGTAGCCTTTTCTTCGGGGATGGAGACATAAGCGATAGTCTTCCCCCCCATCTTTTTCATTTCTCTGAAGGGTGCAAAAGCCTCTTCCACATGCTTGAGGCCCTTGGAAGTCGGAACCCAATTACTTGTTTTCAGTTGATAGGCAAAATAAGACGGCACCTCCTTATTATACGAGTAATAGTAGAAATAGTCATACTCGCAACTAGTGAATTTACTGTAGTTGCCCCAATTCTCGATTAAGAAATCCATATACTTCAGGAGCGCCTTACCATCACCTTTCAGGACACAATTGTCAAAGCCATCTAAATGGAATATTTCGGAAACAGTTTCACTCCTTGTTGAATACTTAGTGTGGTCTTCTCTAGAGAGCCAAGCCCAGTAATCGCTCCATCTTGCGCTTGAAATCTCCTCAATTTCTTCCCACTGTTTCGCGCTTCCTTTTGAAATAACACGAGGAATTTTTGACACCCTAACGACTTCGAGAAAAGGTTCTTGTTCTTCAACGAGTTCTTTTATCCTCAGAAGATCGACAAAACTTGCCTCGGGCAAGATCTCCTTCAAGACTGGGTTGGGTTCATAGCAATTGAATGCAGGGGTCCATCCTCCACCTTCGATCGGCAGAACCACATTCTCCGGCTTTGGGTCTGCTTGCCCAACTTGATATTTCTTGAATTTGACCCAATCCGCAATATATTTGATGCTTCTTTTTATCTCGTCTTCAGACCAGTTTCTCCAGCTCTCTTTTCTGTGACTATCCAGAATCTTGGCTACAATTGACTCCCTAGAAAAATCTCTGGCTCCTATCTCTTTGAGAAAGGTTACAGCATTGTCTGACAGAGTAGCGGGGTCTACGAACACAAGACAAGGCAGGTCAATTGTGTACATTTGTTTCCCAGATCTGTTTGGAAGCAGGGTTTCTTCAGCTTTGTAGAACGACCCATTGGTAGCTCGAACGATATCAAGTGCTTCGAGCTTCTCCTCAATTCTTTTGTGGTCAGAGTAGTAGATTTTCCAGCGTTCTTCATCATCTCCATACATTTTTCGGTACAAGAACTCGTAGATGTCACAGATCTGTTTTGTCTTGAGCGAAGCCATCCATTCTTTATCTTCCAAAGCACTTAGAACATACCGTCTTTCAGCCGATCCTTCGGTTAGATCCTTGACGCCTAATTCCTCTCTGATGAAGACCTTCCCTTTCACACTAGGGTCCACGTAATGCGAAACACCTGCTCTTGCTGGAGGTATTATCTTTTGAACTCGCTCTGAGACTATACACGTCTCGGAAGGTTTTGCCAGCTTTCCATCTGAGGTTATCATTGATGACATGTTTTTCATATAATCGATCAGAGGAATACCGATTTTTGAAAACAGTTTTTCAGGAACTTCATTTTTTCTCGGCATGGCATCATAGAAACACTTTTTCTGTTTTTCGTCTCGAACGAATTGGGCAACTATTTCTTTCAGAGCGCCACCGATGCTTTCGAAGAGCCAAATGTTCCATTGAGAAGTGAAATCCGGGTCGGTTCTTTGGGTGTTCAGTAGGAAATCTCCATTTATGGTTAATCTCAGCCCAGTCTCGAAAGGTGTCGGTAGGAAGGTATAGAGAACTGACCGCACTGAGGGCTTCAGGGTGTCATCATCAGCAAGGTCAAAAACCAATACTATATCAGTTGTTTTTAACTCAGACCTACGGCTTTCAATAGCTCTATACCCGCTCTTTGCACGTTCGGGTATTCCCAAGGTTTTCTTGAACACCATATAACCGTATTTCTTTTCTTTGTCCTCTTTTTTTTCCGTAATGGTAATTTTTTCCGTAGGCAAGCGTGTGCTTCTCAAGATTTCCCGCTCTTTTGTCAATAGGCACTTGTTGCCCTCGAAAACCATTGATACTTCTTTGATATTTTTCAGAAACACCATGCAAACAGGTTCAAGCTTTGTGAAAATGCTCTTCTTAAGAGAATCTAACATCTCCCTAGACAAATCAGGCCTAAATGGCAGAAAGAAAGTTGTGAGGCCTCGTTCGGCAACTCCATCCAAGTCTTCTGCCGTCTTATCAAGCCAGTGGGGCACAAAGACTTCTTCTCGCGTGAAATAGAAACGGTAGGGTCCTGAGAGAACATAGGGGCTATGAGTTATCTTGAACACGGCTTTGAAGCCTATGCCCATGAACCCTATGTGGACACCAGGTTTCTTCGTTGTTATTCCGATGTCACATAGCGCTCTCACATCAGCCTCATCGAAATCTTTTCCGTCATGAACAAATATTACTCCTTTATCGGTCCACACTATTTTGACTTGAGTTGCCCCGACATCGTCAGCATTTTGAATCAACTCAGTAATAACATGGTCTGGAAGAAAACTCCCCAGCAATCGATAAGTAACTCGCTTTAAGCGGGCATCACCAGCAGCTGGTCTGACTTCTTCGGCAATGCTTTGTATGAGTTTCTTTGCCTTGAGTTCTTGTTTCATTTTCAAATTCCTGCACTCTGTCAGTTTCATTTTCCGCACAAATATCGTAGTTCTCAATCCATAATTAAAACCTAACGTGTGCATGTATGCTTTCGTGTATGTAAAATCACACATGGCTGGTCAATGTGCGCGCATTCTTGCAATCTCTGTGAAAGATCAGTGCCAACTCTATTTTAAAATAGTAGATTTGACCCTTATGGTTACAGGTTGCATGCATGCATTGATTTTAGTGGTTGCTACATTCAGACAACATAGTCTTAAGACTTTGAACCACTAAAAACAACATAGTTCTCAATCCATGCATGCATAACTCTACCTCAGTTTTTTGCTTTTTCCAATTAGAGATTACCCAATGAGAATTGTGGCATGTGTTATTTTTGTCTTTTGTGGGTTGTGTGGAATAGGAGGGCAGGTATGTGCGCAAAGTGCATGATACGCGCGTGCGCAATGGGTATTGCATATGCACGCATATACCCCCCGCATTAAATTCGCACAAGATTTGTGCGCAAATACAGGTTTCCTGAGGGTATTCAAATAATGTCCTGACTAGGGTTAATGGTAGCCCGGACTCGGGGGATAACAAAGTATATGACACGATTATTAATATCATAATCTGAATTGCAATGTTTCTCACATGGCATGATTTTTCACCTAAGAAGAAAAGTCATCTTAAAGCTCCAAGAATCAAAGCAACGAAGGAAATTTCCATTATCATTCCCGTGAAAAATAATCAGAAAGGCATAGACCTATTTTTTGAAGCCTTTTTTAAGACTACCCAGCCTGAATCATCTCCGTTGGAGATTCTTATCGTAGGCGACTCGGGCTCTCCACTTCATGTGCCCAAGGAATGCCTGAATCACCGAGTTGACATCAAAGTCCTGCAATGTGATAAGATCGGACCAGCAAGCGCTCGGAACCTTGGATGGCAAAGTGCTAAGGGAGATTGGATTCTTTTCACGGATAGTGACTGCATCCCTACCTCCACATGGTTAAAAGGTTATATAGCCGCTTGGAATGGGGCGATTGGATATGCTGGATACGTTTCATCTTTGAACGATGATATTGTCTCAAGATATTATGAGAGTCAAGGTGCTCTTATCCCTTCAAGTCATGTCCAGGACGGTACACGTTGTCCTGATTATTTGATCACCGCAAATGCCTTGGTTTGGAAAAAAGCTTTGAGAAAAATCGGTGGTTTCAACGAAAGAATTAGAATAGCAGCTGGAGAGGACATTGATCTGGGCTTCAGACTAAGAGAAGTTGGAAACCTAAGTTTTGCTCCGAAATCTGTGACATATCATAACTTCGATGATGGGTTCACTGGATTCATTAAGAGATTCAGACGATATGGAAGAGGGAATCGTCTTTTGTCACAAATACATTCAGTGAATATGATGCCAAGGGTTAGGGATGCATGTAGGGTTTTTTTCCCCAGAAAGAAAACGTTGATCAACTTCCTTCTGGCATACACACAATATCTCAGTCTCTGGTGGGGTTTCCATCTTGAATAAAGGGACGGGAAATGCTCAGAAACACACGCTCGTATCTGAATCCTCAATCTGTCAGAAGAGAATGTTTCGGTGCTGATAATACTCAAAGTGGAGTGGACTTAGGAAATGAATATATTCATAACAGGAATTGCTGGTGTACTTGGCAGCAATCTCGCTACAATGCTAGTTTCTCTCGGATATAATGTCAGAGGTTGTGACGTTATAAGAAAAGATGAAGCATGGAGACTTGGGCCCATTCTGGATAAGATCGTCTATCTCTGGAAAAGCACGATTGATGTAGGTGCTGAAGTGGAAGGCGCGGACATCATAATTGACTGCGGTCTCGGGTTCGCTGATAGACCTTTTGGTAATGATTCTCCTGTCAGCACGACAATAGGAAACATTCTCCCGCCACTTTGTTTATTGGAAAGAATCAGAAAATTGCCTAGAAGACCTGTCTTGATCTATCCGAGCAGTTTTAACTCACTTTACGGTCATGTAGGGGCGACATTTGTGGAGACTATGTCGCAGTTTCCAACAAGTATTTATGGATGGACAAAAGCCTCTGTAGAGCAACTCTATACAGTTTATAGGATTATGTATGGTCTGCCGGTCATACTGACACGCGTAGGGTCTGCATATGGAGAACAAATGCGTTCAGATGAGCTTATGGCAAAACTCATCATACATTCCCTATTGGGTAAACAGAGATTCTATCTGCGATCCCCAAGAGCAAAGAGGCTGTGGACACATATCGAAGATGTTCTGAGCTTCTACAACTGTCTTCTGAATAAGCTGGACTCCCACATTGGAGAAACGCTTCATTGTGCTGGGAATCTCGGTAACAGAATATGCGAGAATGTCGAAATTGCGAAGATGATCGTCAAAACTACGGGGACGCACATGGAGATAGTTGAAGGTGAATATGAGCCAGGCGAGACTGTCTTCGGCACTTCGATCCGCTTCAGTGTTGACTCGGATTACACAAGAGAGGCGCTAGGTTGGAGACCGCGCGTCAGTCTAGAGGTCGGAATCAAGAGAACAGTAGATTGGTTCAAGGCCAACCTTTGGAGGTTCAGTTAGAGGCTCACGAACGCATGCATGTCTGCACGCATGAATTTTGTTAGTGAAAATACTTATTCGACAATCAATCAGTACATTTACAGGTGAGGCATTTAGATGGTTGAAATAACTTGTTATGGTGGAGTAAACGAGATCGGAGGAAACAAATTCCTATTAAAGTTTAGTAATGGATCTATCTTTCTTGATTTTGGCTTATCATACAAAGAAGAAGCACTCTTTTTTGAAGAGTTCCTTCAACCAAGATCAAACTGCAAATATTATGATTTAACAAGGCTTGGGTTATTACCCAAACTAAATGGGATTTATAGGAAAGATGTTCTTTGCCCCGAGGGTCTCAAAGCTTGTGCACCACCAGGCTTGGATTTCTGGGAAAGCGGTTTGAAATGTTATGAAGACTCAGTTCAAGAGAATTCGTGGACTCCTGATGCGGTCTTCATCTCACACGCTCATATGGATCATTGCGGATATATTCCATACTTGGGAAATATCCCTCTAATTTGCTCAGAAACAACACAAAAATTAATGGAAGCCATACCAGACGTGGCCAGCTTAGGCGGATTCGATGGTGAATTAACAGAGATTGAATACAGAACAATAAAGACAAGATCAGCAAGTGCCTTATTCCCAGATTCTCCATACATAAAGAAAAAAGACCCCCAAGATAGAACTTTTAAAACAGTAGCGAATAAAGCAAAAGTAACAACTACTAATGGAATTGATGTCACAGGCTTTGACGTAGGTCACTCTATTCCGGGCTCTATGGCTTGTCTAATAGAAGCAGATAATAAGCAAATTCTCTACACGGGTGACCTTCGGTTTCACGGTAGAGTCCAACCAACACTGGATGCATTTGACGACCTTAAACCAGACATCATGATTTGTGAAGGAACAAGAATAGATGAAACGATACCTGACGATGAAGCTCGCGTTCAGGCAGACATATCTTCTCTGATTTCTAGAACTAACGGATTGTTTATGGTTGGTTTTGCATGGAAAGATATCGAACGCTACGAAACAGTGAGAGATGCTGCCAAGTCAGAAGGTAGAACCCCGGTATTTGACCCTCGATTGGCCTATCTTTTAGCAAGGTTGGGACGTGACATTTACGCTGAGGGAGCCAAAGTATTCTTTGAAAGAAGTAACAGCATGATCTATTCACCAGATGATTACACTAGACAAAAACACAAGATTGGCGTAATTCCTGTGGATGATTGGGACAACAAAAGTGATCCAAAAATCACAGACACCACTCACAAGGATAATGGAGTTTCTGCTATTGAACTTCGAGCAAATCCTGAAAGCTACATTCTCCAACTTGATTATTTCCGCTTCAAGAATATTCTCGACATAGAACCTCCGTCAGGCTCCGTGTGCGTAAGAGCACAATGCGAGCCATTTAACCCACGAATGGAACTCTCAGAAACCCGAATGATTAACTGGTTAAAACACTTCAATATAAATGAAAGTAATAACCACGAACCTTATCAAATTCACGCTAGTGGACATGCAAGTGGAAAAGAAATCCAAGAATTAATAGAAAGGGTAAAACCGAAGAAATTGATCCCAATTCATACACAAAAACCAAAACTATTCTACAATAACTATGGTGACATGACCTTACCTGAAAAGAATACCCCAATACCATTTTAAAATACTCGAATTTTCATTCGCTTTACCCCCTCAATTATATGCACTCACATTCAGAACAAATGGCAACCACAATTCTCAACAGGGTTCTGTCAAGTTGTCGGTTGATGTGGTTCCCTGTCAAAAATCGGTTGATAGATTATCGCCAATCTTTTGGTAATAGGTCTTTCAAGATCTGAATCTTTGAATTTGCCAATCTGTCAATGATTAGTTCTACGTTCTTATCGTTCTCTATTGCTTTCTGAATGTAACCTAACCATTCGCTCATAAAGGAAGTCACATGCCCTCTGCGAATTACATACCATTGATCTGGCTTCAACTGTTCAAGTCTTTCGACCTTTACACTTCTGCAAAAGCCACAGTTGTGAGGTAACATCCCAACGTTATCATATACATCTTTCATAACGTCCCACGGTCTGTGTATTAATAGCTTCGGATGAAGCCATTTACCGTAAGGCGCATACTTTCCATAACTATGTGCATGCATGTCTTAGCCTATACCAAGTTTATCCTTAAAGACAGTGATGAATTCACTTTTAGAATCTTCATTATAGAATGGCATACCAGCTATTCTATATTCTTCATTCTCAGCCAAAATCTCCAGTTTGTAGTTCATTTGAATTTCTTTGAGAAAGTCTTCTTTCCATTTGTCCGTTCTTAGCAACCATGTTCCTTTCGACTCTATAAATAATTGATATTGTATGAGTTTTTCAGTTCCTTTTTCTTTTAAGAATAATACAAAGTCGGGTTCTGTTGGTCTTCCATCAGAAAATCTGACCTTGACTTTTCATGGTGATACTTACGATCTCTTGACTACTGAAGTCGCTGTCAACACGCTCCTATCCGAAGCAAGGACTCTCTCGCGGCGCATGGAAACGGTGCATACTTTCTAAAAGAAATAGTACCCTAAACAGTAAAAAGAAGAATAGTTAGAGCTTGAGAAGACCTTTTATGAAACTTCAAAGTTACCATACAATCTGAAGGGGAAAATATTGGATTTGAGTTTAGGTGCTAAATTGGCCTTACTGGTTTTGGTGTTTCCACTTCTATTGATTTCCACACTTTTTGTAGTAGTTATCTATCAATTCCGCGCAAGCCTTGAAGCTTCACTTGTCTTGGAAGTCATATCGGCTTTGTTTTCTGCTGTCCTTGTGGATCTGCTGGTATGGGAGAGGCTTAGAGATTCCCTTTCTAAGAACCTGAAATATCTACATAAGAATGTTCTTTTCAAGCTTTACTCTGAATTTCGCGGCTATGACCTCTACCATAGTAAAGATGACATTAGAAAAGCAAGAATTGATTTGGAGAGGTATGGGAGGTTTATAGGTGTTATTCCATTATATCCCAGGAAAATATTAGAAAGAATTGATGAGCTCCTATCTCTGCATGATACTTATTATGGAAACCTTCAAAAAATCAGTGTTTTAGCTGAGAAGAAACTCGGAAAATCATTAGACAAAGCCACACTTTGGCAATATCTTGGTTTTGAGCCTGTAGGCTGGTCGAAACCTTCTCCTGAAATAGAAATGCAGTACCAAGAAACAGCCCATTTACTTGCAAAGGAACAAGCTAAACTGGTAAATGAAACTAAGAACTTACATAAAGAGATCGAGAAAATGAGAAAGCAGGTCTTTGATAAACTCGAAGACTTCTTGAAAAGTAACAATTTGAGGCTTGAAGAAGAAACGGGCTATAGAAGGTTTCCTTAATAAAAAAAGAAGGGATAGAAGCAGCCTTGAGTAATGCATGCATACCAGAGTAGTAGACTCTTGTTCTTATTGAGTACGAATAACGCTTGAGATTTTTTAAATAATATGTATGCATGTCCTTCCAAGTTTAGTCTTGCCATTTCAACGCTGCAATTCCTCCAGTTCATCCACCTGTCCCTTTCAAAGCCTGTAGAAAAAGGCTTGGATGATTGGATACCAAGAGGGCTATTCTGCTGCCTGTGATGAAGTATGCATACAATCAGCTATTTTCTGGAACTTGTCGTTGTGTTATGCTCTTCTAAGAAGACTAGTTTTAATGTCGTCCCCAAAATAGGCCATTATTTCGGAATATCCTTTCAAATAGTTTTGGGAAGAATTCCAGTAATCTTCAAGAATTTCTTTCATTTTCCTCGCGATTTTTTCATTTTCTTCGGGGGTCAAAATAGGAACTAGTATCTCCTTTAATGTTTGGTTATCTAGACGAGGCCTTGATGATGAACTCCCGGCTATAAGATCTTTAACCTGATTCCTGACTATTGAAGATTTTAGACTTGCCAACAAAACGTGTGGATTAATTTCCTTGGGATCTTTAGGTCGTATAATATAAATCTCGCTCGAACAAACTCCCTCTTTGATTTCCTCAGGTACAATAGTTATTCTGTTCTTGTCCGGATACAACCTTGTGAATAGTATGTCTCCTGATTTGAACCTTACTTTGTGTGAAATGATGTCTTTACCTTTCAATACCCTGATATTCCCTATTGTTCCAGTACCCTCTGAAATATCTGGAACTTCAAGATAGTAAAATTCTCTCTCAGATTCCTTAGAGGGGATTATCTTAGGTTGGGTAATTGTTGCCACTTCTGATAGCTTTTTGACGGTAGCTCCAGAGCATTTTATCCTGCGTATATACAACTTCATGAAATAGTATTTCGCATCGAGTCGGGTGGAATCCAGCAAAGTTTGGTCAATGAAGACACTCCTACCTCCCCAATTTGTAGTTCTAATATTGCTGTCATCGGAATTGAAATGCGATGCGAATTCAATCAGATCATTTTTTCTGTGTCTTAAGTAATCCTTCTTTCCAACTTCAAAACCTATTTCTTTGGCGTCTGCCATAAAGACATGTTTAACCCTTGTTTTTCCTTTTTTCTTTAGGAAAAGAATACAAGTCTTCGCATTTGATTGCCCAAAAGGTAAGAACGCCCCCGCTGGGATACTTACGCTAGCAAGGACTTCAGAGTGGTCTAGTACAAATTCTCTAAAGTACTCATATGAAGGCAGGTTCAATAGACCTTCAGGCAACACAATTGCTAATATTCCATCTTCTTTTAGCGATTTCAAACATTTTTCAACGTACAACGTGTCTATTTGTTCGGATTTCCTATTTTTTCCAAGTTCATAATTGTTCAGTACGTTTCTATTCTCAATAGGAAAACTGAATGGGGGATTTGTTAGAATAATATCGAATTTACCCATACTGCTAAGCTCGTAGCTCAGAAAATCTTCATTGTAAATGTTGCCACAGCTATTTCCATGTATTATCAAGTTAATTTTTGCCAGCAAATGCAAATCACTATCTATCTCGAAACCCCAAAGTGCATTATTCACAAAATATCTAACCCATTCATCAAAATGGTCTGATAACTCAACTGTATCATTCTTGATTTTTAGAAGTGTATGAATCAAAAAGCCACCTGAACCACAAGCAGGATCAAGAACCCTTTGCTCTTCCTTAGGATTGACAAGAGATATCATAAAGCTTACTAGTTCTTTGGGTGTAAAGTATTGTCCAAGGTCTCCTCTCAAAGAAGCCTTAAGAAATATTTCGTACAAAGTACCTTTCATATCTTCTTCTATACCTGAAAAGGACCAACGTTGCAGAAGTCTTACGATTCTCAGTAGATTTTCTTCATGGCTGAGGAGGATTCTTACTTTACCTTTCGTTTCATCATATACTGAATAAGTTGATTTCGCCTCGTCAAAGAGTCTTTGAAATGTTTCTAAAACATGCTCATTCTTGTGCAAATACTCTACTGCAAATCTGTTTACTTCACCACGAAACCCTCTCTTTTCTTCATATATTTTGGTTAGAATTATTTTGCTGATCTCTTTAAAGGAGATGTCTGATCTTATGCCTTCCTCAGCTTCTATGATTCTCTTGCACCTTTTGAGAATGTTATTTAACTCTGTAATTTTTTCTTTCGTATGTCTGGCTCTGTGGATTTCAGTTAGCTGATTCTTGTTCAATGTTGGGTCACTCGCTTCTAGGGTTCTGTTTATGAGAGGCATTGAGGTCACACGATTAACATTTGATTAACATGTATTTGAAGATTGTGGGGATTCACTCACCAATTTTACTATTTGCATGTCTCCTTTATCATCTTCTTCAGCTTTGAAAATGAGTTGCGATGCTTCTACACCTTCCAGATATATCTTAATTCGAATAAATCCATTTTTTCTATTATTACCATGTCTGGCATAGGTATCATTTGTCTTGTTTCTAGGCGGAAATAGCTGGAAATTGATTCCCGGCCTTTTAGGATCTCTTAGCTTTGGCTTTCCTTTTCTTTCCATCCATTCGAGATATCTCCTTTTAAATGTCTTGTGTTTATCAGGATGAAGTTTCCACATTCTAATCCTAAACTTATTTTTTGGATTAAGGTCCAAGGAAACTAGGTATACTGCTGGCACTTTCAAGTATGATTCCATTGTTTCTAGATCATTTGATGAGAAATTCCATCGAGGAGCCACCGCACCACGTTTATCCAACGAGTCTAGGAAATTCGCCGATTTCACTTCTGAACCATCGATTAAGTCCTGTCCTTTTCCCCTCATTCGATCTCCTTTAGTTTTGGATATTAGACTCACCAAATGTTGAGCTACATAACCTGTATCAATTTGTGCAGGTTGATCCGTAAGTTTCCTCCAAAAGTGAAGCTTCTCTCTGTGGTCCACAACAAGTTCCTGCAGTAGTTTTTTACATAATTCACATGTTTGCTTTGCACTTAAATCTTCAAGTCTCAATTCCTTTTTATTCATTGCTTATAACTCTTGACTGTTTTGAGCAACTCGACACCTTTTCTGGTGATTGTATAAGTAACCGTTCTGCTTCTTTCTGAAACGGAATAAACCAAATCCCGTTCTTTTAAGGCACCAAGAATCCTACTCATAGATGCACGATTAACATTTAATTTATTTGCTAGTTCGCTCGACAACAAGGATCCAAAAGAGAGCAGTTCTAGCGTTCTTATTCGATATTTTCCGTCCTTAATCCAATTAAGCAATTCAAGACCCATGTTAAATAGGTTTTGTTGCGTATATTATATAATTAATTAACATTTAATGAACATATCCTCCTTACTACATCCTGCACGCATATCATTGCTTATCTCTGCGAAATAACAACAAACACACTTTTCAGTTGGAAACAAAGGAAGGTTCCATAAAGCGTCCAGATTCATTCGGCTATCCTTATGATTTCTTGTATTCTTCGTAGGGTCGGCTCAATTTGGCTCTGGCTTGTCAGACCTGTAATTACAGCTTTTCCGGAGGCAAACACAAGGGCAGTCGCCTTGTTGGGATCTTTAATCCTCATGATCGCAGCTGGAAATTGCTCTGGTTCATATATGCATTCACGCAATTTGCCAAGATCCAGAATTCTGCCAAAGTCAGCGCTAACAACAATATTCTGTATTTTACACTGAAGATCTACCAAATTGATGAAGTTATGTCTATGTAAAAGATTCTTCACATGCTCTAGTTCACGAATTGCTTGTTCCTCATTCTTTGTACCAACGCTTATCATCTTTCCTGAAGCGAAGACACTAACTTTTCCTTTCATATTAGGAGATTTAAAGTATGCAGCCATGCCACCATAAATGGCCGTATCATGGACGACATACCTGAGTTGTCCCAACTCGTACAAATCAAGCCTTTGATTGAGAGTAGCGGTTGCGACCACATTTACGATGTCTGCTTTCATCAGTAATCCAAATCTCCCGACTGACCAATACATGCATTCATAATCATTACCAGACTGTTAGTTGTAAGATTTTGGGCTTATGGATTTCTTTCTTTACCCTAGTAACTCCGTTTTGCTACTCTAATAATGGGTTACCTACATACAGACAATGGTACACATGCATTGAGAGAGGATATAACTAGCGCGGAATGAATAAGGCAGTTTATGTCGCGCGCTTGCATGCATTCTATAGCACATAGGAGTTTCTTTCTTAAATCTTTAGTACAAGTTGAAACAGTTCATTTGACATTGAGAAATGCATGTATGCAATAGATGATTTATTATTATCGCTAGGAGAAAATAGTAGTGTATGCCTTCAATTTGCATGCATGCGATTGTTATGAAGGAGAAAATCATCAATACCTTCTGAAAAATAGTCCCTTCCTATAGTTGAAACGTATTTTCCAATCAATTTCATATTTCATGTTCATACACACATGTGTACGCTTCATCGTTCTGAAAAGCATCCTTACTCTTCTTCATCAGGCTCAGTTAGTATCCAGATCTGCTTGAGTGGAATGATTGTCTTAATTTCTGTTGGCAAGCCAGCATAGTTTCGCAACAGCTCTTCAATCAGATTCGTAGATGACCAGAGTCTTATTTTGAAGACGTCATCTTTTGCTTCATTCTCTACCGTTTTCTTGAAGCCACCCCATGAAACAAAGAGCCCAGCTGTTGCTTTCATTTTGTTGGTCTTATCCCTAAGTTGTCTATAATCTGCAAGTCCAATAGATGAATCCTGTGATTTGACTTGGACACATATACTGGGTTGTGAGAGGCCGAGAACGCCAGATGAAGCAGTAATGTCAACTGCACCGTCAGGTCCTGGTGTAGAAACTTTTGTCTTGAAACCTTGTGCTTCTAAGACCCCAGCTACGAGGTCTGCCAATTTATGACCCTTGAATTTCAGATAGACGTAATCTCGCAATTCATTTGTTGCAATTTCTTCAAGGTTTATTCGTCCTTCTCCCTCTTCCGAGACTTTTATCGTTTCTTTCGCACCTTCTTTGATTATTCCTTCCATTCCTTTAACGAGGGCTCCTACTCTTTTCTCAGCTTCGTGTTTCTCAGCTCTGCTGAAAGCCATTGCGGACCCAAAAGTATACAGAATGGCGGAGTCAAACCTTTTTCTAGGCACGTCTTTCCTAAGCCATTTGACATCTCTCGTATGTTTCATGTCGCTTCCGAGGTCGTTTCTGAATCTATACTTGCTTTTGACCTCTCCAATCCAAATGGTCCCATTTGTCTTCATTGGCACAACTACCAAATCACCGAGCTCGACCTTCGTCAAAAAAGCAAAGAGCTGACCGACATGGTTATTCTTTCGACCTTCAGAAGCATCAGGCCAAGCCGTTTCATATAAAGCCTTCAATTCTTCTCTTGTTTGCATGTTGGTGAGATCATCAAGCAAGTTAAAGCCTATCGCAACCAAGCTATTCTCTTTGAACCGACTCTCTCGTTCGCCTCTTTTCCCACCCTTACAAACCCAAAGTGTCATAAACGAATCTACGCTTCAATTTATATATTAGTTTTGACCTGCACACGGAGCATGCACGCACCTGATTGGACGCGCGATGGATGACGGAGATAGCTTTCAGATATGCGTGAGATAGAACACACTAATAGAAACACACACATGCATGCATTCAATACCGATTGTATAATATACGTGAAGCGGTGCAAAATTAATTCTGGCTGATAATGTTCAGGTCGCTGTAAACTTGAAGATTTTGAAGTTGTCAGGAACTTACCTGAAAACAGAAGCGTACAAGTACTTAATTTTGTGGGTCTTGTGTCTATTTGTCTTTGTTGTCATATTTTTTACCACTGTCCCAATTTTGCCTCTTTATATTGACCTGGGGCTGTACGACACCACACGTGTGTTAGTAATGGTAATTCCGCTAATTCTGGTGCCCGTTTTCTACCGACAGCATCGTAGCTTCCAGCGAGGCTTTGAAGGAGAAAAACAAGTTACCAAAGTTCTTTCTTCAACTTTGAGCGACGACTATTTTCTCATCAATGATGTTCAGCTTGTTGCGGGTAATAGAAGCAACATTGATCATATTGTTCTGGGACCAACAGGAATATTTGTATTGGAAACCAAAAACCACAGTGGCAAGTTTAAGTGCTATGGAGATAGTTGGAAAGGTATAGGTCAAAACCCTTTTACACAAGCACGCTTCAACTCTTGGAGTGTCCATGAGGTCATTAAGGCTTCTGGAATTTTTGTATCAAAACTTCCATGGGTTCAAGCGGTTGTGGTTTTCGCTAACAAAAAAGTAGAATTAGAAGTGCGCGAAGCCCCATCCAGAGTTGTAGTTCTAAAGATTGATGAATTGACCAATTACATAACCCAAGAAACAAGACGTCCATCCGCTCAAGAAATTGAGTTAATGAGCAAAGCAATTCTAAACGTGCACGAATGTGGGGGGTTAAAATTTAGTCCAACCAACCAACTGCATTTGATAGCTGACGCCTGAAGGTGAATGCATGCATGTAGGAAGTAATTCATCATAAGCTGCCATTTGGACATCTTCCGACAAAATGCGTCTGCGTATGCATCATAAGATTGCACATTAGCTTCGCTATGCTTAAATCGTAAGTAGCTTATACAGTAAGTCAAGAAGACGGTGCTCTGTTTGCCAATTGTACACTTGGGTAGGAGAAGAGAGGCTCTATCAGGGACTGCGGAATTGTACAAGAAGACAGTTATCGAATACCTTGAGAGCAGGGCTTGTGAAATCAGTCCAAGTAACCAGTATAGATACTACATGTAGCCTACAAACATAGATGCATCAGGATTGAATGGGGGAAACAGCGATGAGAGTAAGGGAATTGCCCTCTCGTATGGGCCTAGACCATATATACATCATGCATTTGAGCTATGATGGAGGTGAACGAGAAAGGCTTTGGAACTACGCAAAAGAGAACAATCTAATTGGTCTCGACGCTCCAATGGCGGTGACGAACGACTGGGGTCGCATAAGAGAGTCAGCAAAGAAACTATTGTCAAAGAGGTGGGTAAACCAGTTTGATTTGTTTTGTGGCATGAACAAAGGTGATATAGTCCTAGTATTGGATGGATGGGATTTTCTTCTAGGGATTGGGAAGGTAACTGAGAATCATCATCACTACGAAGCTAAGCTCTCTGCCGAACGCATATTCTTCGACCACATAAGGCGAGTTCGGTGGATTGTGCAACATGAATATAATGAACGCTTTAGATTACCACGCCGCTTGCATGGGTTCAACAACGCATTAACTCAAGTAAGAGTCGGGACTGAACACTGGTTGGATTTGGCAGACACGCAGATTGAGTTGACACAACATATAGCATTGAAATGCACTTACAACAATGGAGATGAAGGTGCCCTTGTAGGGTTTAATGGCACTTGTTCAGAGGACATTATCAAGCTGAACATAGAATCTGGGCGAGTCTGGTGCAGTCAAGAAGGCTGCGAATGCAGGAAGTACTATGATGGTGGGTTTAAGGGGAAGAGACCAGTTGACCCATGTTATGAGAGCGTTCTGTTCCGAGAATGGCAGTATGGTGCTGGATGGTATCACACCGGATCGAGGAAAGGCAAGCCAATGCATTTTTTAAAGGTGGAGAAACGAAAAATTGCGGTCTTGACAACTCGTTTCCCTGGCGACTCAGAAGAAGACCGAAGAATCATCGGGTTTTTCAGAATTGGCAATGTGGGAAACAAACCTGGAGAAGAAACGAATCTGATTGCAGATCGAGAATGCGCTGTTCGATTGCCAATGGAAGAAGCGAAGGAGCTTTTCTTTTGGGACTACTATTCAACAAAGGGAGGAGCAAGATGGGGTACTGGGCTGCACCGCTATCTCAGCGATAACCAAATATCCCAGATTCTTCAGGATTTGCGAGGAACCCTTCGTGATAGTGAATCCAAGGAAATTCTGGATAGACTCCTTGCAAGAGATTTTCCGGAGGTTCCCTCACCGCCTTCTGGTCCTCGCATCAAGGAAAGTGGCGATAGAACCAAGAGGATTACTGTTACCAGAAAATACGGTTCTGGTGGAGAAGGAATTGAACATAAAAAGCTGAAGGAATGGGTAGCCAAAAACCCAGAATCTATTGGATTGGTTGACGTGAAAGAAGCTGAGATGGAATATGTCTTTCCTTCTGGCGACACAGCTGACATAGTCTTCAGCCTTCCTAAATGCCGTTACGCAGTTGTCGAGATAGAGACAACGACCCCGTTACCTGGCTGCTATCAAGCACTGAAATATAGAACACTGAAATGTGCAGAACTTGGTCTGCCGATTACCTCCTCACACGTCAAAGCAATCCTAGTTGCCTGGTTGATTCCAGAGGATGTCAGACATTTCTGTGTTAAGTATGGGATCAGCTTCAAGAGGAAGAAAATATGACACTGTATGAATACGTGCTGGTGAGAGTGTAGACATGTCGGAATTTCCATGCTTGATAAGCGAAACAAGGACTTGCAAGCCGACTCCCCCTGAGGATTTGGTGTTCATAATAGGTTCGGGCAGCCCTGAATTCGAGGAAGAGCTGAAGGCAGTAAAGGAAGTTCTAACGGGGTTTGGGTTTCAAGGGTATTTCGCTCTTCTAAGCGAAGAAGAAAAGGGTCTGGATGCCTTCTGTGACAAAATATGCTCAAAAATCCTGAACTCTCTCTTTTGTATAGTGATACTTAACGACCCAATAGCTTTGGAGTACATGGACAAAGTAACAAAGGAGGAGGGAATCTTCCGTGCCCCTCGTGCAAACGTTTACTACGAGTTCGGGGTTGCTATTGCTTTGAGAAAAAGAGTCATTCCCATTATGAGGAAAGACCTAAAGTTGCCTTTTGATATTCATAATCTTGATGCTATACCCTATGAGAATACAGGCGATTTGAAAGAAAAGCTAACAAGCGCCGTGAAAGCGACTTTGCTCAAGCCGAATAAAGAAAGAATCGTGAAGATGCCAAAAATTAGGCTTCTATTGGTTGACCGAGAAGGAAATGCCTCAGGCACTATAGTCGGTCAGCCTATACTCACCAGGATAAAATTCGTGGAGAAGAAGCCCTCTGCTATTACCGGTCTTGAAAGTGCAGCTCTTGCTCTTGGAAAGATGTCAGAGGCTATGACACCTTTGTTTGGGGCAGCTCCTGAAAAGGACCTCGTGCCAATCGGTTTGGAAATATGGAATAATGGTGAAATACCTGCTGAGAATATTCAAGTGTATCTTGAATTCCCAGAGGATTGTGAGTTAGTCGAGGCGCGTGACGCTTTAGGTGGGTTTGTATTGCCTCATTCGATTCTCAACCCTGATCGGGGAGGGCTTTACATTGAACAGAATGGCGAGAAAATCGCAAAGGCTTGGTTGGACCGCTTGGGAAATGAACGCTTGACAAGAGAATTTGACATGATATATGTGAGATTTCCAACCGAAGAAGAAAAAGAATACAGTGTGAAGGCAACAATAATTCAGGATAATTTTCCCTCTTCCCACTGTGAATTCAAAATTGTAGTCAAACCAAAAATAGTGGAAGAAACTCGATACAAGTAACAGTATAGGCTTCAGTGTGATCTTTCACTCAAGAAGTATGTGCGCGTTTTGCCAATTGGATTTTTACCAGTAAATTCGTGTTCAAATCCCGGCCGGACCTAGATGGAGATAATCATTCGCTTGAATGAGTCTTCTATCCCAATCTCGAGCATGCATGCAATGTAGGGTTAATCTAACCAACCAAAATTCTCTATTTTCTCTAATTTCACTCTCTTGTTAGCAGCTTTATTGATAAGTTCGATTCCTAAGCTTTTAACTTCTTCAGTATGGAAATCGCTAGCTAGCTGAACTCTTTCTATCTTGTGCTGCTGAGATCGATATGTTGGAAAAATTCTTTGAAATGTATTCGTTGATTCTATGCTTTTACCATTGTTGGCAAAGACTATTCCAAGGGCAAATAATGACATCTTGTCATTTGGACTTAATTCCAATGCAATTTTAAGATGTTTTTCAGCTTCCTCAAATTTCTTGAGATAGCAATACGTCCATCCGAGAGCCTTATACGCCTGAATTGATCTAGGATCAAGCTCAATAACCTTTCTAAGCTGAATTTCAGCCTTTCCAAGCGCATCTTCTATTTCAGGTAATTGCCAAGACATGGCAACATAAAGCATTCCCAATTCAAGACGAGGTTCAATCAAATCAGGTTGCAGCTGAATCGCCTTTGAGTATTCGGTCTCAGCTTTGAGAGCATCTTCTTTCTGCTTCTTGTTCCATCCAACATACGCTCCTTTTGGCCTGAAGTCACGGGCCAAAACAATGTGTAGATTCGCATCCTTTGGTCTAAGACTGATTTGCTTTTTGATTTGCCCTCTTCTTTTGCGTTGGTTAATCTCTCTTTCTTCGCTAGCTTTTTTGATTTTCTCCAATATGTCTGTTGGGAGCGTTGTATCTAATTGCTGCTCTATGTGAGAAAAAATATCGTTAATACATGCAAATGTTTCTCTTAGCTTTTCGTTTGAAGCATCTTTATCTAAATTTATTGTGATCACGCCCTGTTTCTCCTCCTTATCAAAACCTATTCCAATCAACCATACACTATCAATTTCTCGGATGATTTTGTGTTTGTACAATGAAACCAAGCCATCAGCCAATTCCGAATCGTTCAAAATCCCTTGCTTGCCTGGAATATCTCCCTTGGAAAATGCGGTTAATCCAATAACTGCTTTATGGAGAAGACCCTTTTTTCTTGGCCTTAATGCAAGGTTGGTCATTTTTCGATCTTGTTTTAGAGAAGTATATTTGAAAAATTTGTAGAAATCTACTCTGCAATAGCTTGCAGGATATTTCTTATCGTCGACAAACTTTGCTAGAAATGGTGGCGATTCTTTGAAGACTATGAAGATTGGTAATCTTTTTACCCAACCTACGCCAACAATTGATGCTAAAGCAACACCTACCATTGTAGATCTATCAGCCTTCTTTAATTCTTCTTCAGAAGGAGTGACAAGCCTTGCGTTCATCAAACGATATTTATCGTCTTCGTTTATAGCATCAAGGAAAGTTTGACTGTAAGGTTTCATAGCATGTCACAGTATTCTATGTTAGAAATGCGTATTTATGTTTGAAAGTGAAAGCCAAAAATTGATCTCGGCTTTATCAGAAGGTGACTACATAATAACTGATCCTCGTGATGCTGATGGATACCCTGGTGGTAGAATATTATGGGTGCATCCTTTGGCAGACCGTTTCTTCGGGGATACCATCGACTATGATCACTATGATGGTTTCTACATGATCTAGTTGATAGTCTCTCACAGAAATGCACGCGTGACTCTCCGACTAGCCAAGGCTCAGCCCCCGGATGAAGAGCTTGAAGGATCAAAGAAAAATGAGGGAAAACATATTTGCCTTATGAGCGGCAACAAAAACTGAGGAAGAAAAACCATGAATATACTAAGGCCAACCTGGGAAGAATTTGCATGGGCAATATTCTACAACGGAGTTATCGGCAAGGACATTACCGGAGAGAGTGATTACCTAAATCTCATGCGTCGAACTCGATTCCTTCAAGCTCTGAGAACAAAACCAAACAGTCTGCAGGTTAATGAAATCCAGGGAATAATCATAAAGGGCTTTCTCAATCGTTGGAGATGTAGAGTAGAAAACAACCGTAACTCAGCGAATTCTATCCAGAGAACGCTTCAAAACCTCGTGCCTTATTTACGCACTCTTAACAACTTGAGCATACAGAGTATTCAGTTCAACAACCCTGTCATTGCAAGCAACAATAATACGACGATAGGTCAAGTCATAGAACATTGTTATACCCAAGTTAGGAATATTGGGCATAATTTTGGGCCCACAGCCACGTCGAAATTGCTTCATATCCTTCAGCCTAACCTTATTGTAATGTGGGACAATGCAATTCTTAAACGGTATAGAAATATCAATCGGCAAATCTCGGATTCGGGGCGAGGATATGTTGCCTATTTGCAGACAATGAAGCGCCTAGCAAACGATATCAATGCAAACTTTCAAAACTCAATATTGACCCCGCCTGCACAGCCAGGCCAAGGCCCTGCTGATTACTTAAACGCACGAATGGGGTATAATCCTCCCAAAACCATGGCAAGATACTTAGATGAGTATAACTGGGTTACGATTACGTACGGACTTCAGGGCCCTCCTGCTTGGCATCCCTAAGTTCGAAAAAGTTGAGGAACCGCTTACCCGCGCCTCTTACACCCAAAGAATTAGTTACATGCATGCAAGTTTAGATAACACGGTTTTTTCCTCTTTTTCTGTGAATGGTTAGTCTTAAACACAAAAAAGGAGGGTTGTTCCCAAAACAGAATGTGTCATAACAATGAGATGACAAGTTTCGGCGAATGTATCCTTATACCTACATGCAACACAAAAAAGGGGATTTGCGGGGGATGTTCTCCACGTGCGTGCGCGTGTGAGCGAAGAATGAAAACCTAATAACGCATAATTCAGCATATACCAAATTGGTGACCTTGTTGAGTCATAGTCGTCTTGCGATTCTAGTTCCTGCGAACCCAACGCGATATGATTCCGGTTCTGAAGAGAAAGATAGAGCAGATATCAACGCGCACCGATTACATGCGCAGCTTCATGGTAGCGTTTACTGGAATGTGCCTGCCAGTGGTAGAGACCATTCTTGGATTGATGATGTGAAAACTATCTACTTCGCAGAACTTAGAGATCAGGCACCACATCGATGTGACGTGGTGAACTACAAAGGCGATATCGTGAACATAGAACACTTTCTGACCAAGGATGATATGCGTTCAAGATTCCCTCCAGAAGAGGTAGAGCTTCTTTGTGGCACGAGAAGAAAGGTTTGGGAACTTGAGGGAAACGGTGGATATAATTGGAGTAGATGGACAGGAGTAGGCAAATGGGGTTTCCTTTTCTTCAGAGCAGCAAATATTCGACCGTTGCGGACAGCGCATAATATCCGAGACTTCACGAAGGCATTCGGCCTATCCAATGAACATGTTAGAAGATGCCAGAAATATGTGATAGTATTCGACCCACCATTTGGGTGAGAAGCATAGAAAGACGCTCAGGCTGCGCGTGTGTACAAGGATGTTGCCTCTAAATGACCATATCCAGCGCGTATTTGGCATTTCTAGAGAGCTATCTGAAGAAATGGTCTCTTGCTACATGTGCACACGTAGAGGAGCCAATCAAGAACGGAAAGTTGAATCTTGACCCTGAAATCGACAAAGCCTTTCGAGACTTTAGATTCCCTCCAACTGGAAAAGAAAAAGCCGGAAAAACGGGAGACTGGTGGATACAAAGCCGAATGAACGCTCTTCTCGCCGAAAAAGGAGAGTATTACTCACTCCTGCGCAAAAATGGACAATATGAAAAAGTTCTCTCTTCATTAAGAGACTATCGAAGACAAACATGGAATGCGAATTGTTATGTGTTAGTTCTATTTGATCCAGCTGTTGATTTGCATTGTTCAAAGAAGAACCCAAGTATATTAACAAGAATGCCAAAACCCCCTTGTCTAACAATGGTCCAATTCTTCCCAAAATCAGCCTTGCCAAGAACAGATTATCCTTGCTCGCCCACTTCAGAGCCCAGTATATAGACACAAAGGCATATGGCAACATCCTTAGCCTTGCTGAGCTACTTAGAAGAGTCTGTGATCATACAGGCTTTAAAGCTGGCTCTCTACATAGCGTTGCAGGTAGATTAATCAGGAGGCACCATGTGAAAACTGTCAAAAAGTTGCATAGCCATCTTAGAAAAGCCGCCACGAGAATCATGTAGACCTAATTTCCACGAAAACGATGTATACATAAAAAAGGGGGAAATGCGGGAGATATCTCCACTGTGGCATAGTTTGTTTAAACCTCTCTAAATTCAATGTTGTTTTCACCGAACTATACTAAATTTGGTCATTTGCGTTTTCTGAAGATTTTGCATGCATGCATTTGTTTTAGAGGTTGGAACATTCTTTTGACGTTGAAACAATTCTTCAAAACTCTAAAAACAACATTGTTTCATTTGCATGCATGCATGAACAAGCCATAGGATTAGCAAGAAGATACAACAAAGATGTCTGTCATTATCTCAGGATGTCTCTAAGAAACAAGTGGCTTGAGCACTACTGTTATTCTATGTGGAAGTGAGAGGTCATCTTAGTTACGTGCATGCAAAACAATAAACTTTGCTAAATATTTATTGACTATTCATAAATCATATTTACTTTGAATGATTTTTCTTAATTGAATGGCTTTGGTGTCAGTATCAGATCTCACAACTTACATTTATTGTAAGAGGAAGCTCTGGCTATCGAGAAGAGTTCGGATAAAGAGCCCTAGAAGAGATTTTAATTCGAAAGCGAAACTTCATCTTCTACATTCAATAACGAACCTCGTGTACTCGAGAACCGAGCTGCATTCTGTGACCGACTTTATGTTTGGGACTATTCGTGAAATCCCAGGGGAAATAATTGATACAGAGATTTCCTTGGATAGAGAAAAGCTGTTTGGGAGAGTAGATGTCCTCAGAAAGACAAAGGATGGTTATATAATCCAAGAAGAAAAATCGTCTGATCCGCCAAGCGGTGATAGTGTATGGCCCAGCGATTTACTACAGGTGGATGCATACGCTTTTCTCGCTGAGGCAAGTCCCAAATACTCACCTGTAGTAGGTGGCATAATTATTTACAATGATTTGATACCCAGAAAAGTTAAACCAAATCCAGAAAGAGCTAAAGAAATCCTTGGGAGCGTAACGAAGCTATTAGAAAGTAATGTGTTGCCGGAAGTGGAAGCAAATATCAAGAGATGCTTTTCATGTGATTATTACCCACTATGTCAAGTCTTACCGCAAAAAGGGAGGCTAACAGATAGTCAAATAAAAGACCGTTTCAATGCAAAGTAAAGCCAAAGTATGCATGCATGCCGAAAGTGAGTGCCAATCATTGGAGTTTTGCCTCAGATGGAGGAATACCCTGATCCGGGATGCATGCATGGTCAAGAGCCCACCATGCAGAAAGTTTGCACGCGCCTGTTTAAAACCTTAAGTAGAAGTGCCAAGTATTTGCTCTCGTGTGCCTAGAGGCGCATGTCAGCTAATGGGTATCTGCACCTAATTGGGTGTAGAAACCCGCGGGCCCGCTAAATGGTGAAGGAAGATGACCTCTGTTAATCCATTTGCAGAATTTCGTAAGGGATGTGAAATAGCATTAGGAGATGCCTTAAACAAGATACTTCCTAAATTTTCTGTTCCTTCCATCACGTTTGAAACCCCTCCAAGCTCACAGTTTGGCGAACTATCCTCTTCTATATGCTTTGAACTCGCTAAAAAAACCAAAAAAAAGCCATTCCAATTAGCTGAACAAATCGCAGAAGCTGTGAACGTATCACCGTTTCCATTAATTCAATCCGTTAAGGCTGCTGGAGAGGGATACATCAATTTCTATGCAAACTTTGCAAAATTCTCATCCTTAACATTCGAGTCAATTAGAACTCTCAACGCTGAATATGGATACGTTAAGACCGATGAGCCTAGAAGAATCATTGTTGAGCACACCAGCGTCAACCCAATTCACCCTATTCACGTCGGACATGCGAGGAACCCAGTGTTAGGTGACGCACTTGCACGTATCCTGAGAGCTCGTGGGCACACGGTTTTTCGACACTACTACGTTGATGACGTTGGCCGTCAGACCGCAGTCATAGCTTATGGATATGAAAAGCTCGGTAAGCCCAAACCTGAAGGAAAGCCCGACCACTTCATCGGGACAATCTATACAATAACAAGTTGCATAACAGAGATTCAACGACTCAAAAGAGAGGTTGGACAAGCAAAGGAATCTGCGCCAGCTGAAGAAGTTTCAAAGCTGCAACGAGAACTCGACGACTGGGTGTCAATAGCAGTTGACCTTGAAAGCAGATTTCCCAAGCTCTTCAATCAACTTCTTAACGCAATCAACAAAGACAAGAATCCCGAATCTAAAATGAGCAGTTTAGTTCGTGAGTATGAGGCAGGCGAAGAAGAAGCAAAACAATTGATCAGAGAAGTCTGCCAACTCTGCATCGAAGGTTTTAGAGAAACCCTTGACAGAGCGGGAATCTTCTTGGATTCGTGGGATTGGGAGAGTAGCTTAGCGTGGAGCGGCGACGTTACACGAACTCTTGAACAACTGAAGAAGACTCCATACGTTTTCCGCGTTGGGAATGTTCTGGAATTTGACGCAGAAAAAGTGGTTCAAGACTTTGATCTCAAAGAAACGTTAGGCTTGAGAGAGGAGCATGAGCTTCCATCTCTAACTCTAGTGCGGGCAGACGGCACCACCTTATACACAACCCGTGACATCCCGTATAGTCTCTGGAAATTTCAGAGGGCCGAGAAAGTGATTAACGTAGTAGGGATGGAGCAGAAATTATCTCAGTTACAGTTGAAGCTAGCTTTGTATGCTCTGGGATATAGGGATCAGGCAAAAAACTTGATCCATTTTGCCTATAATCTTGTCACTCTCCCAGGATACACAATGTCAAGTCGCAGAGGCCGCTACGTGACTCTAGACGAGGTAATGGACGAGGCTGTCAAGAGAGCATACGAAGAAGTTTCGAAACGGTCTCCACATTTGCCAGATAAACAGAAACGCCAAATCTCAGACATCGTAGGCATTGGAGCCATGAAATACGCTCTTGTTGAAGTAGACCCAACGAAATCTGTGGCTTTTACATGGGACCGAGTGTTGGACTTCGAGAAAAACAGCGCGCCATACATTCAATATTCACATGCTAGAGCGTGTAGCATCCTAAGAAAAGCTTCTAGAAAACCTGAAAACCCTGACTACTCCTTGTTGACGAATCCCATAGAACACGGTATAACCATAATGCTGGCCCGTTTCCCCGAGGTTTTCGTGGATGCTGCTGAGAGCCTAAGACCTAACACCATAGCCGACTTCGCTAATGCGTTAGCCGACAAGTTCAATACGTTTTACACGGCACTACGTGTGATTGGAGCCGAGCCAGTTGAATTGAGTGATGCCCGACTTGCTCTTGTCGACGCCACTAGAATGGTGTTCAGGAACGCCCTAAACCTCCTTGGGATAGAGGCTCCTGAGAGAATGTAAATTTTGGTTTGTTTTCCTGCGTAGTTTGAATAACGTTAATCTATTGTTGTTAAATACTTGAAAATCCTTTGATTATAGCAACTCCTGTGCTTGTTCCAATTCTGTTTGCTCCAGCCTCAATCATCGCCAAGGCTTGCTTGAAGGTTTTTATACCCCCCGCTGCCTTAACTCCCATATCTTCACCTACTGTTTCACGCATCAACCTAACATCTTCCACGGTCGCGCCTCCTTTAATGAACCCAGTTGAGGTTTTTACAAAGTCTGCCCCGGCCTCCTTAGCGAGTTTGCATGCCATCACCTTTTCTTCAGCGGTTAGGCATCCTGTCTCAATGATAACCTTCACCACGAGATCATTCTGAGAACGCTTCACAGCAACTACTGCCCCGATATCTCTTTTCACGGTCTCATAATCCCTAGACTTCAATGCACCTATGTTGATGACCATATCTATTTCACAAGCCCCATTTTCTACAGCCCTCCTAGCCTCAAACGCCTTCACCTCAGGCAGAGTAACTCCGAATGGAAAGCCAACAGATGAACATACCTTTACGTTGGTCTCTTTCAATAACCGCGTAGCCAGAGACACATACGCGGGATTGATGCAGACGCTGCCAAAACGATATTCCTCAGCCTCTTCACACAGTTTTGCAACTTCATCTTTAGTTGCGGTAGGTTTCACTAACGTATGGTCAATCATTTTAGCCAAGTCTTTCTTCGAAATCTTCACGAAAATCTCCTCTATCGTTGATAAGTGATATTGATTATGTGTTCATTAGTTTTTTTACTGATCAGCTTCACTAACTTTAAGGGCGTATTCAAACTCTCATAGGATGGGTTTATTGTGAACGAAAAAGCCAAAGTATTGATACTAGGCTTGTCCTTTTTGACTTGTCTAGTATTAGCGTACGCTGAAAACATCTTATTCTTCCAGTCTCTAGGCAATATTTTTGCAAATCCATGGACCGCGGTTTTAGTGGTGTTCTCACATAATGTTCTGGCGGTTTCACTCATAATATTCGGCATGACATTCTATGTAAGATACGTGCTGACTTTTCTTCCAAAAGAAAAATTCGGATACATTGTGCTTCAGCATCCTCGCTTGTTCGCATTTATATTTACGGTTATGATCCTTGCAATCAGCATTTTGAGGGCAAACACTTTGTTGCGTATCGAATTTTTGGTTAATACCATACTTGTCATACTTCTTCTCTCCATACCCCAAGGAGTTCTTGAGGGCTACGCAATTTTCCTAGCAATTAATAAAACACTGGAGAAAAACATGACCAAAAAGAATATAGTCACCATATACTCGCTTTTCCTCTTAGCTGCCATACTAGAAGTAAGCTTCATACAAATTCTTCTGGCAACACTTGCAAAGTAATTACCTCTTCAAAAAAAGGTGCTGTCGCGTTTAAAAGAATGAATTTCAGTTTGGCGGGCCCGCGGGGATTTGAACCCCGGATCTCCGGCTTTCTCCCAAAGTCCGGAGGCCTACGCGCTGTTCCATTAGAACAGCTCGGCGCCTTAATCCGAACTGGGCTACGGGCCCCTTTGTCAAAATCATCTGCCAATTCGAATTAAACTATTGTGCTATGCTTCGATAAGCTCCTCGCTTATCCACCAAGCCTTTCTCTTACCTGACCTTTCTCCAGAACAGTATTCGACGATGGGTTTCCCAAGCTGTTTCTTAGAAAGTCTTTGAATCTTACGGAGCCTGTTGAGAATCAACCATCGGTTGGTTTTCAGAAAATCTGCGAGTTCAGGTGTTGTGGCTCCTTTGTAATGAATGAGGTAGTTCACGATTTTGTGGTCGATGTCGTCTATGCAAAAGGTGTGAGGATTTATTTTACCACGCTCATACGTAAGGACCTCAAGCTCAGCTAGGTATTTCTTTATCTCGGATAGATCCTTCTCAAGTCTGCTAATTTTCTGTTCCAATTCAAAAATCTTGTCAGGTCGAGGAACCGTTTGCAGTTTTTCCATAATAGCATCGCGAATAAAGCTGCTTCTTTCTCCATCTGGAACGCGGAGAACGAGTTCTCTGTAAACCTCGTCCGGTATCTTGGCAGACACAACTACAACTTTGCCCATGATATTTCCCATATTTACTTTAATTCGAACAATAAAAAGCATTAGTTGCCTGACTAACAAAGTCCCTCGTTCGATTAGAGCTGAATAATTTGGGGGAAGTCTTTTAAGATACTCTCAGAGAAACTACACCAGAAATCAAAAGTTACGAGGCGAGTGGAATGCCTGAAAAAACGACCATATCGGTCATAAAATGTGATGTAGGTTCCCTAGCGGGACACCATATTGTACCTAAGCCCCTACTGGAAATCGGTGAAAAACGTCTAAAAAAGGCACAAGAGAATGGGCTGATTAACAGTCACTACGTGTTCCATGCTGGAGACGACCTCGAACTACTCATGGTTCACAAAAGAGGAGAGAACAACCCTGAAATTCATAAGCTGGCTTGGAACACTTTCCAAGAAGCCGCCAAAAAGGCTAGTGACCTCAAGTTATACGGCGCAGGACAGGATCTCTTGAAGACGGCCTTCAGTGGAAACGTTCGCGGAATGGGCCCCGGCGTAGCCGAAATGGAAATAGAGGAAAGAGGCTCTGATCCAATTGTTGTCTTCGCCGCTGACAAGACGGAGCCAGGGGCCTTCAATTATCCCATGTTCCGCATATTTGCTGATCCCATGAGCACCGCAGGGCTTATAATCGATCCAGACATGGCTGGCGGATTTAAATTTGAGGTACTCGATTTAATAGAAAACAAAAAAATAATTCTGAAATGCCCCGAAGAAATGTATGAGTTAATTGCACTAATCGGAACGCCTGGGCGCTACACGGTTTCGCATGTGCGGCGAGCCAGAGATGACCTTATATGCGTTGCAACGAGCACAACGAAGCTCTCGTTGATTGCAGGCAAATACGTGGGAAAGGATGATCCCGTTTCCATTGTGAGAGCTCAACACGGTTTGCCTGCGCTTGGGGAAGTTTTGGTACCCTTTATGCACAGTTTCTTTGTGGAGGGTTGGATGCGTGGTAGTCACTGGGGTCCATTAATGCCCGTTGGGTTAAAGGATAGTAAGTGTACTGCTTTTGATGGGCCTCCGAGGATGGTCGCGCTTGGTCTGCAGATTGCCCATGGTGGAATTGCTAGTGATGATCTTGGTAATCCTTTGATAAGTGACTTGTTTGATGACCCAGCCTTTGACTTGGCTCGTCGTGAAGCTGTTGAGTATGCTGTTACCTTGCGTCGTATGGGCGAGTTTGAACCTGCTCGACTAGGCGCCGATGTTATGGAATACACTACTTTGCCTAAGCTCTTGGAAAAGTTGAAGGGTAGGTTTAAGCCTGCCTAATTCTCTTCTTTTCATACAAAAGGAGTCAGCAAAGACCGCCTTCAATGATAGTCTTCTGCGAAGTCAGCGTACTTCATTGGATAAATCCGCTAATTCTTCACAGCGAGATTTAACAGACTCGTAAACTTTTTTGCGAAGATTTTCTCCAGACAAACTAGCCCTTCGGATTATACCCATTCTTTTGGCCAGTTCCAAGTCTCCCAAGCTGTCAAGCCAAAGTTCAAAGTCTCTGCGAGGAGCATGGAACTCAATGGATTTCACGTTGACTGTTTGAATTTTATCACAAAAGTCGTTGAGGCTGTTTGCATAGACGCCCACGTATTGGTCGATTCCGGTGTAGAAATGGAAGGCTTCTTCTTTAGGTAGTTCGCGTAGAATGTGTAGGGCTTTTTCTTTGGTGAGTCCTAGTAAGCCTATGGCTTCTTTACCAGTTTTTGTTATAGCGTAGTAACCTTTTTCAGGAGTGGAGATGTGTCCAGCTTTTCTAAGCCCGAGCAGGTGCATCATGGATGAAGAGATGTTTAGTCCTGTTTTTTCTGCTATGTCTTGGAGTTTCACTGGTTTTCCAGCTATCCACAGCTTTTCGAGAATTTTCCTTTTGATTTGACTTATGCTCATGTGACATATGCCTTCTAAGAGATTTGACCATATTATTGTGCCTACCGCTTTTCAGATTTTCGGCATATTCTTGAGGTAAAAGTTTGAATGGCCTATAATGACGATATTTCCTTCAATTTACCTTTTTAAAAAATAAAAAATCTTGCTACATCATGAGAGTGCCAACAGGAATAAGGTCAGATTTATTTTAGCCCGAGTAACATGTTGTTCTGAGATAAGTTTAGCGATTAGGAGAAGTGAAAGTTGAAGAACATAGGTGTGGTCACAAGTGGTGGAAATGCGCCTGGCATGAACGCTGCTATTCGAGCAGTTGTCCGCATCGCTTATTCAAAGAATTTTCAAGTTTTAGGTTTCAAGAGAGGGTGGAAAGGTTTGATAACAAATACGTTTAAGACGTTAACCCCTCGCTCTGTTGGTGGAATACTACAACTGGGCGGCACTATTCTTTATACATCAAGGTGCCCACGGTTTAGAAAGAGAGATGGGGTTAAGAAAGCTGCTGAAACTCTTGCCTTGAACAATGTTGGCGGACTCGTAGTTATCGGCGGTGACGGTTCTTTCAAAGGAGCTTTAGAATTAAGCGAAGAAACCGACACGTTAATAGTTGGGATTCCCGCAACAATCGACAATGATGTTTTTGGAACAGATGAAACGATAGGCTTTGACACAGCTGTAAACACCGCTGTCACCGAGATCGACAAAATCCGAGATACGGCAATTTCCCACGAAAGAGTGTTCATAGTTGAGGTTATGGGACGGAAAAGGGGGTTTCTCGCATTAACAGTGGGACTGACTGCGGGAGCTGAAATAATTCTGGTTCCAGAAGTCGAACATGAAAAGGAGAAAATCTTCAAAACACTAAAGGAAAACAGCGCTAAAGGAAAGAGGTCAGGCATAATCGTGGCAACGGAAGGAATCGGAGACATCCATAAACTTGCAAGAGAAATCGAAGAAAACACAGGGGCAGAGGTTAGGCTTAGCATTTTGGGATACGCTCAGAGAGGCGGAAACCCTACGGCGAGGAGCCGACTTTTGGCCAACTTATTCGCAGACAAAGCGGTTGAACTATTGTCAAAGGAACAGGGAAGCAGAATAGTTGGATTACAGAAAGGCAGAATAACCAGCATCAAACTTGAGAAATCATGTAAAACGGAAAAGCCTTTGGATCTAAACTTACTAAAGCTAGCGAATATACTGGCAACATAAATATTCCTCAAAGCAAAAAACAACACACAATTGCACAGTACGAAAATTTTAAGCCGCTTAATGTACCACTTCATTTGCTTTGTGATTTTCAACATGCTTTTCCAAACTTCCAAGTAAGCGCATCTTATTTGGATAATCCCTTTCATAGCTTCTTTGCCAGGGCCTGAAATCTTCCTAGGGTCAAACTGAAGAAATATGAGCTGGAATTCGAGTTTGAGCATGTGGAATATTAATGATTCTTTTTCTTTTCTCTGTATGCCTGTTGGCTGCCCAGAAGTTATGAAAAGTTTCTCCAGCCTTGTTGTTCATGAATATTAGTTCTTCAGTTCACCATAGTCGAAACTTTTAAATAAGTTTGGCTGTTAGGTAATTCGCCTAGGGTGTAGCTTAATTGAGCAAGAGGATTAACGATAAACAAATACAAGACATTCTCTTCGAGTCTCCTAAGGGAGTAGCAGAACTACTAAGATCGGCCGCCCATCCTGTAAGGATACAGGTACTAGCACTTCTCTTACAAGGAGAACATGACTTCTCTAAATTAATGCAGCATACAGAATTATCGAAAACAGCTCTAGCCAACCACTTGAACCAGCTGATGAAAAAAGGACTCATCCAGAGGGTTGCTAGGGGAGAATACAATCTAACAGTTGACGGCGAAGAACTATTAAACGCAGCAGCGGCTGTGTACAAGGATTCTGCTCGGCGAGAAGAGGAGAGAAGAGAGCTCTTACGCAGACGTTACACCGAGGGTTTGATTGAGGGAAAATCATTGAGTAGAAAAGTGATAAGCAAAAAAGTTGAGTATCTACCCTGCTGGTTGTCCTACACTGGCGCGATAGCTGGATCACTAAGAGCCTTGGGAGTTGACTGCGACATAACTGATGTAGGCGGTTATTCTGGCTACGCATTCATAATCAACGTTTCTAAGGGCGTAACTTGTCCTTCCGGACCAACTGCCCTACCTCTTGAAACTTGGAAACAAATTCATAAGGGAACCGAAAGTCTCGGATGGACAATGAAACACTATGAGTACCCACATTCTTATCCAGCAGAGGAGGGCAATCCGACACCTCAAGAAATTGAAATAGCAAAGAACCTGTTCGAGAAAATCAAACAAGAGATGGACGAAAGAGATAAGCCTGTAGTCCTCTGGGGACTAGCTATACCAGAATATGGAATTGTCAAGGGCTATAAAGGAGACTTCTACATAACAAGTACCTTCCGAAGCCTTGTTAATCAACCTGAAGAACCCATCCTCTTCTATGACCTAAAAGCTCCCGGTTGTATTGATGCTTTCTTCTTCCGATACATAGTTGAGCGGGATGCTGCTGTAGCTGACAGAGAGGCGCTTGAGAGAGCCATCAGTTTCGCCGCAGCCAAAGTGCCTATCCTTGACAATTATGTTGGAGGTCCAGCAGCGCTAGATGAATGGGCGAACATTCTAGAGAATCTTCCAGAAGAAAAACAGAACTACATGGGTAACAGTTACGTCGGCGCCTGCGTCGGTGAAGGCCGATTCATGTGCGCGGAGTTCCTAAAGCGACTTTCTGAGAAGTACCATGGGAAACAGTCGAAGCATTTACAAGAAGCTGCCGAGTGCTACGAGAAAAGTGCAAAACTCATGAAAGGGTTTACCCGAATCTTCCCCTTTAAGCACCAAGGTGAAATGAAACTAGAGGACCGAAAGAAAGGGGCGGAGATACTTAGGAAAGTTAGACCATTAGAGGAAGAAGCCATCGAACACATGAAGAAGGCACTCGATGAATGGGAAACATCTCAGGATAAAATGTGAACAAGGGGTGGATTTGAACCCTCTACTGTGTGGAGATATCACCCAATCGCCCCTTTTTCTTTGCTTTATAGCGCACGTTAGAATGGCTTATAGATTTTTGCTCTGCCCGTACAACTGTCTCTCCATTCACGCACGCGGAAAAACTTGCTCTTTATTCCTATAGAAGCAGAGCTGAATACTTTGATAGTAGGATAGGCCTAAATCTCCCTACAGTGGAGACATCCCTCATAAACCCGCTTAACATTGATATGACATTCTTTCGCTTGTTTATTTTTGCCATATTTCACTCCCCTTTCAGCAGACCCTCTGAAAACCTTTTTACTATGGCTTTGCATCGTGGGACCAAATGCTGTGGTAGATAATCGTCTTCCAGCCAAGATTTTGCGTGATTTATTCTGACTTTCAGCCAATCATAGTCCTTTTTGTCTAAAGCATAATTAAGTTCATATTCGGTCGCGGTGTAGTGGGCTTCATAAACTTTGGGATGAAACATCATGATTGTGCGTCTGTGTATTGGGATTCCCATTTTTTTGAGTTCGCTTATTTCCACAATTTCATGAATGATGAGAAAATCGTTGCCAAGAACATCAATAATGGTGATAGTATCGCCAGTCGGAGTTTCTCCCGTCATGTAATCGTAAAACTCCTTCGGAGAGACATGCTGACTTTCGTATCCCAATCCCTTTAATATTTTGATAGCATCTCTCAACTTCTCATTTATTCTCTTGGAGAGAGCCTCGTAACTAACTCCCGTTCGAGAGTTTGTCATCTGCCTTCACACACATATTATTGCCTTTTTGATTCTTTGCATCAAAGTAGGTTTCTTTGGTTTCTTCGCTCTTTTGTTTCTGTAGTTATGCTTTTCCGTTGGATTGTAAATGATCATAGTTTGCCAAGTTTCTGCTCGAAGATCTCTCTGAGCTTTGACATTGGAAGATATCCGTTGGCTGTTACGATATCATGGAAGAATTTGTCGCTGTATTTATCGCCCATTTTGGCTTTCACGTCGTCTTGTAGCTTCAACATTAAATGTTTGCCGAGAAGATATGAGAGTGGATATCCGGGGCTCTGTGTATATCTGCGAACCTCGGCGACTGCGCCGTTCTTTGACATTCCTGTCTCTTTCACTAACATGTTAACTGCTTCTTCGAATCTCATCTCGCCACAGGAGAGTTTGACATCAACTATCATTCTTACTGCACGCCATATTATGTCGTTTACTTGCATGAACTTGGATTCTAGGCCTCCTTGAAAGCCGCGTTCCATCATCATTTGTTCGCAGTAGTGCGCCCAACCTTCTATGGTTTCTGTTCCTCCAGCAAGATTCCTTATAAAAGAACCGAGACGGTTTGAACGTGAGGTTTGTAGAAAATGCCCTGGGTAAGCTTCATGCACCGCAGTGTTTGGTATGCTTGCATAATTCGCATCTTTACTCATGTCTTCAATTTTCTTCGGACGTGTTACGATATAGATCCCCTCTTGAGTCTTTTCATACTTGCCTGGTATGATCAACGCTGCAAATGGAATTAAGGGAGCCATAAATGAAGGTGTCTCTTCAATGTGAAGCTTGTCTTTTTTGGGAACTGTCGCAATGTCGTGTTCAAGTACGAAGTTTTTTGCTCGTTCCATTTCTTTTCGTGTGAAATCCAGTGCTTCTTCATAGGTTTTAGGAGCGTCAGCTTGGATTTGCTTCATTACTTCTTCAACCGTTTTTCCAGGAGAGATCTTCTCAGTGAGTCTAGCCCTTTCTTCTTTCAACTCCTTAAGAAATTTCACTCCTAATTCGTGGATTTCGTCTGCGCTCATTCCGAGTTCTCTGAGTTTCAGTAGTTTCTCGAATTTCTGCCTTCCAAGAACCCAATCAGCCTTTGCTCTTGGCAACAGTGCCTGTACCCATTCAAGGTGTTCTTTTATCGGTTGCGATAAGTTTGCCACTGCCGTTTGAAGTCTTAGAAAGAGTTTTTCCGAGATCCTTCCCTTTGTCACGGCAATAAGGAATTGGAAGTAGCCTGGCATTCGTTGACCCGATTCAATGGCTATTTCAGTCCAGAGCTTTGTCGGCACACATTTTTCAAAGCTTTTTCGAAACTGTTCAATGTATAATGGAAGCTTCTCAAGTCGAGAAACTATGCCTTCGATTCTCTTCTCTAAAGGTGCATATTCCCTAGTCAGAACCACGAAGATCATGCCGCCAATGCCTTCTAGGCATTCAGGATTTTTCTCGTGCGTACGGTGTTCATATGCGGAGAACTTGAACCTCTCGTAAACGTTTTCGAGTAGTCTCCAATCCATTTTGTGTTCTTCGTTGAGTTTATCGAAGTTTATCGTCTTCTTTATCTTATTAAGCCAGTGTTCCATCAGTTTCAGGTTTTCGTATACCTCTTCTATGCTGCCATTTGAAAGCAACTTGTCGTAGGGTTCATGGAAACCGAGGATGGTGGCATATTCCGGGTTCCTTTCTAGGAACTGCTGCAAAGCCTCTTGGGTGAGTTTTTCAAATGCTTCGTCTGCATTCATTTGTTTCACCATTTTGCTATACTCAATTTGGGATGTGACTTATAACTTTGGGCTATGAAAGGATCAAAGAAGCAGAGGTGTTGACCGAGCTGGGATTTGCATGCATGCACTGCAAAGGCTTGTGTGCGTGTTGTTGTTGGTTAAAACCGTAGGGAAAAAGCAACAACTTCAGAAATTGCGTTTCCAGCTGAACTTACATGCCTTTGGGCCAAGGATTTCCTTCCTTGGCCCTTACTTCTTATTGCAGTTGTGGTTGTGCGTAAGATTTTCTGCTTCACCACCACAATCAAAGAAGTAGAAGCACTAATAGAATTAGGACTTGAGTACGTCACCGAAATGGATAGCGTAAAGCTGTTCCGTAAACTCAAATCTTAAAAACCAATTGAATATGTACAGAAACATTTGAATAGAAGTATCTATAAGGGCAGATATCTACCGAAAATGCAAGAACTTTCCCCAAGTTTTCACTTTTTTTGGTTGGAACGGTTATAGAAGAAAAGACAAGCGGATACATTCAAACATTTTTCTCTGTAACTGTGGTGATATCTCCCGCATTTTCCCCTTTTTTTCTGTTTGAGATACATGCATACATGCCGAGGATTTTGCATCATCTACCCAAAAGACAAATATAGAAATTATTGCGAGAATCGGAATTGGGGACTTCGAAATGAAGGAATATGAAATTCTCTCTGATACCGGCACTTGTCGAAAGCTTGTCGCTAAAATCAATCTGATGGCAAAAGAAGGATGGCGGGCTAAATCGATAGGCGGTTTAGGCAACCCTACTGGTATTTCTGCTGTCTACGTATTGATGGAACGGGAAGTCAACAAGCCTAAACAAGCATAATCTCAGCTAAACTGGAGATATCTCCCGCAAAACCCCCCTTTTTCTTGGGAATTTTCGGCACACATTGTATGCATCAAGCAACATGAAACAAAGCTAAGAAATGTGGGTTCTTACCAGGTTTGTTTTTTCCAAACGTTGTATGGACATTGACGCCAACAGTAAGTGGAACCTTTGAAGCTACAACCTTTACATTGCACAGTAGAGAACATGCGAGATTTCAAAAATCGTTGCTTCTCCTATGGAGTTCTAAGGTTAGC
>Ga0114930_10000358_pt1 | contig 48446 bp, 50 predicted proteins | sample AnhtaG_FD_87300 | JGI IMG/M metagenome (GOLD analysis project Ga0114930, IMG submission 87300) | Deep subsurface microbial communities from Anholt, Denmark to uncover new lineages of life (NeLLi) - Anholt_01485 metaG | ecosystem: Environmental > Aquatic > Marine > Oceanic > Sediment | place...
ATATAAAGGATGTTAGAGATGACTAGGCACAACATCTAGTTAGGTGCTACAGATGACTGTTTGTAAATGATTGAAAATAATTGAATTAAGAGATGCTTAAATCATATTGGCGAAAGTCGGGTCTGCCCTTCGGGTTATTAGACTTTACTTTTTATCGGCAAGATAGGCCTGTTTGAGGGTATCGCCCCTGACTCCCTGTCGAAGAGCTTCCAGAGCTAGAATTTCATCGGCCGGAATATTTCCCAGGTTGACGTTATTCCCGAATTGGATGATAAGCTCCTGTTGCTGGTTTTTTATAGGTGCTTCCCAGACGAGCAAATCGACATCTTCCACACCGGCGATGATGTTCTCCACTTCGTCCTGTTTAATCTTTCCTGCCTGGTCGAAAATACCGACACCCTTTCCGGCCTCCCGTGCCTCTATGATCACCTTGAAAGTGCCACACTCCAGGTCTTCTCTGATCAACTGGTGCACAAGGGCAATCGGGAGAGCTTCTTTCGGGTCTTTTTTGCCGACTTCCGTGATCACCTTGAAATCCATATCCAGAGCCTGGCGGATGATGTTTTTTCTTGTGGCGAGATCTATGGTGATCGTCCCGTCAGAAATTTCGATCATCGAGAATCCCAACTCCTTGGCTCTCTTCAAATATTTTTCATACGCGTCCTTCCACAGCGCAACCTCCAGGAAAGTTCCCCCTGGCATCACATCGATATCTGCAGTGGTCAGCAATTGGATCTTTTCCATCAAGAATTCTTCTTCGTAGAATGCCGAAGTTCCAAAAGTCAGTTTGATGATATCTATGTAATCTCCGGAAGTCTGGACCAGGTCTGCCAATTGGTTCATGCCAATCCCTTTATCGATGACCATTGTTAAACCTGTTGTCCTAGGTTTAGAAGATCTTCCTCGTACGGGCATTTCTGTGACACCTTCCCATGCTTTTGTCATCTATCTCCTCCTGAATTTAATTCAATACATTTTCCCAACAATTTTTAGGACCGGATAAAACCGAACTGATCTCGGTAACCGTCCGGTGGCTTACCAGTTCTTTGATGGACCGCAATCGAGCATTCGCAAGATCTGTTTCATCCAATCCTAAAACCGTCAACTTATCATACAATAAGGTGGTTTCTGCCACTTTTTGAGTGATGTTATCAAAAAGGATTTTTTCGGCCTTCCTTGTGTTTTTTACCGGATTCCATAGAGGCCGTTCGAATCCCTTTTCGATTCGGGGAAATAGGATGTGGATGGCCTGAGGATTTTTGATGATTTCCTTTTGTGCGCAAAATGCAGATAGATCTATAGCGATTTTTTTTTGCCATATGCTTTGCGGATCAGGGACATCTCCTTGGGGGAGAAAACGAGGAAAATCATGCATCAAGGTGCCATACCGAACATTATCCACCACAGAGCCCATGTGCCAGATGATATTGCTCCCCTCCATCCGAAAATGGACGGTCTCTGTGGAGAAAAGCTTCAGGCCCTTTTCTAAACCGCTGAGCAGATAAACGGTTTTGCCGCTTCCAGCTCCTCCTATGATGACGAATAACGTATCCATGTCCTCCTGATACAACGCACAGGCATGGAAGTTGTAGATGTTGTGTTTTTTTTCGAGCAAATAGAGTGCATACCGGTACAAAAAACCTTGATTTCCCCAAAGGGTGTGCCTTGGGTCAGACGCCTCCTTTTGTAGACGGGGAAAAGGCCCTTTGAAAATCACTCCGTTGTCATGGAATTCATACGTGAGATCCCCTTCTGCATCCTCGACAGATATATATCCATCCAAATCCTCTTTATAAGAGATTTGTTCCACACGCCGAAAATCCGTCAAAAGAGATTCAACTTCCACCCCAAAAGGCAAAAAAGGAAGAAGCTCTTCCTGGTTTGATCGGATTCCGATGGTGGCTTTGAGGATTTTAACTGCGGTTTGGAACATCCTTTTTTTCTTATAAAGTTCGCACCTTATGATACATAAATACCTGTCAAATTGCGATGTGCGACATTTCGAACCCGGTCCGGTTTCATTTTTTTGCCACATGTATTGCAGAGATGCCGAACATTAGACGCCGGTATTTAACTTGGGAGAATCCCGATTGACGGAGGATTTGGGCAAATTCATCGGGGGCATAAAAACGCGGTATGGTAAAGGAAAGATAACTGTAGCCTGCTTTGGACCCGGAAAGAATCCATCCCAAAGGTTTGACTATCCTGTTCACATAAAAATGGAAAAACTGTCTTATCATTTTTGAGGAGGGCTGGCTGGTTTCGAGATTCACAAAATATCCCCCTGGTTTCAGGATCCTGCTGAATTCTTCCATGTAAGATTCCAGGATTTCTTTTCTGGGATTCAAATTCCGCGTGGCAAAAGAAATGGTCAAAAGCTCGAAGGATTCGTCCGGGAAGGGAAGGACGCCGGCCTCTGCTATGACCGGAAAAAGATTGGGGGCGTCTCTTTTTTCCATTGCCTTTTTTAGCATCGGAAAGGAAAAGTCGACAGCAAAGATTTTGACGCCTTCTCTCGAAAGTACAGAAAGATTTTGAGCCATCTCTCCTGTTCCGCTGCAGACATCGAGCCACAGGGTGCCACCCTTTTGAGTGGCAATCCGGGCTGCTTTTTTTCTCCAGCGGATATCCAACCCCAGGGTTAAAACATGGTTTAGCAATTCGTAGGTTTTGGCCACTTCGGTGTAGATTTTCTGGACGCCTTTCCGGATTGTCACTTTGGCTTCTCAACCTCGTTTTCTTGAACGATGGATTATAAAGCATTAGAGGAATACTCTCAAGGTGCAGTCAGGAGGAACCATACCCGCTCGTCTCCGGATGGCCTTTGAATCAGTCCATCTGACTGCTGCTGAAGATTTAAATGATATAGATGGAATTGCTAAGCGATGATTTTGCTTACGTGTATGGATGTTTTTTGATAAAATACGTGTCCGAATGCAGGGGATGAAAGGAAATGTCATGAATAAGAAAATATCTTTTTTCGGAATTATTTTCATCGCCACGTTTCTTTTGTACGGAGCTTCGTCAGCGTTTCCGCAAGATAATCCTTATCTGTTGCCCCCTGAAATTCTCAAGAGCATTCAGAATGAGGTTTCAGGAGAAAGAGCCTGGGACATGGTTTCCAAAATCTCCCGGTTTCACCGGATCAGAGGGGCGGGAGAGGGCTCTGATTATGACCGGTGTGTGGAGTGGTTGGCTGCAGAGCTTAGAAAAATCGGTTTGCAAGAAGTCCAGATAAAAAGATACACAGCTGACGGATTCAAGAAATATTTCCTCTGGGATTCTCCAGTCGGATGGAAAGTTCAGGAGGCTGAGCTCTGGCTGGTCGAACCAGAAAAAAAACTGATATCCCGGTTTTCCGACCAGGCCGTAAGCCTGATGCCCTATTCGCAGGGACGAGAAATAGAGGCGGAAGTCATTTTTGTGGGGCAGGGCAAATCGGATGCAGACTACGAAAACAAAGATGTTGCTGACAAGATCGTGTTTGCCTTGGGAGGAGGAGGGTCTCGTGTCCACAGGGAAGCTGTGTTGAACAGGGAAGCTGCAGGGATCGTTGTCGGACCCTCTGATAGAGTGGAAAGGCTCGAGTTCGTCGACCTTATCGAAGTCAACCGACTCTCACCCACCGGAGAAGAAAGGGAAAAGACCGGATTTGGATTTTCCCTCTCACGGAGACAAGAACAGGAACTTTTATCCTATTTTGAACAGGGACTTCCGGTTCGGATGAGGGCAAAGGTCGATGCAACCTTGTTTGACGGAAGTATGCCGGTGCTCGAGGCAAAAATGACCGGACAGGATTTCCCCAGCCAAGAAATCATCATCATGGCACATCTCGATCACTACAAACCCGGGGCTAATGATAATGCCTCTGGTTCAGCCGGGATGGTTGAGATGGCAAGAAACATTCTGGCCATGGTCGAAAGGGGAGACATTCCCCGCTTGCGCCGGACCATCCGCTTTCTTTGGGTTCCTGAAATGCACGGCACCATTGCCTATCTTGCCGAACATCAGGACTTGGGAGGAAGAGGGATAGCCGGGCTGAACTTGGATATGATCGGAGAGGACTATGCCCTTTGTCAATCCAGTTTCAACCTAACGTGTGCCCCGTTCTCGGTCCACGGGTACATCAATGATGTTGTATTGAATTTTCTGCCCTGGCTGGAATCACGCAACTTTTTCGCCCCGACAGGAAGCCGACATCTTTTCCATAGGCGGATCAGGCCGTATTCGGGTGGATCAGACCATGTCATGTTTAACGATTCGGCCTTTTCCATTCCCACACCGATGTTAGGCCACGGGGATGTTTTTTCATCACAAGAATTATGATACGCCTGACAAATGTGATCCTACGGAAATGAAAAGGATCATCAGCCTGGCATTGGCTTCCAGTTTGTTTATTGCCAATGCCGATGACCAAGATGCATTGAATATTGCCAGAGAGGTGTTCAGCCGTGCATGTTCCCGTATGACGAATCGGACCAACACCTCCATCCGGCTTATTCATCAGTTTGCAAAACATCCAGAAAAAAGGAACAGTTTGCCGGAAATTTACAGCAACGTCACCAGGTATCCTGTTGTGCACGCTCAGATAGAGAAGGCGAATCTCACAGAAGCCAAGGAACTCTGCCAGGAAGATCGAACCAAACAGATGATCGATGAGATGGCCAAAGCCCTGGACAATCAAGCGCGGACAGAGTATGAAAAAATCAACTACTCTTATAGGCTTTACCTTCACCAATACGGAATCGACGAAAAAAAAATTCGTCCCGACGAATTATACCAAAGAGCAGCTGTCGTGATCCCGGAGCGCCATTTCAAAGGACCTCTGCCAAGTTCGGTTGTGAACGAAAAGATGAGCGAAGAGTACAGGGATTGGATGGCGGAAAACGAGGCGAACTTCGGCAGCTATTCCCTCTCGAAGCAATATGAAATCATCAACTTGATGGATGGCAACCGCAGTCTCCTTCGGATCAGAGATATCGTGTCCTGCGAATTCGATGAAACAGGCATCGAATTTGTGTTCCGTTTTGCTCAAGAACTGGAAAGACTGGGATTGATCTCCTTTAAGATCGGCCAAACCTAAAAGGTTCTTCCCCATCAGGCATGTTCTCCGCTCGTGAAGGCTATATCCTCAATGGCGCTGCGGACATACCTGATGGCAAAGAATTATATAGAAAAATTTACCCGCACAAAGAGGAAGAGAAGCCCCTACAAATGCCGGCTGGTGAAAAGAGGGGAGTCTTTTTTGAACAAATAGTTCACAAAAACCAGGATTCCTAAGCCGACCAGAAACAGGAAAGGGGAGTTTATCCCGAACTTATCCGAGAGAAAGCCTGAGATGAGCACGATGATAGATCCTGTAATCATCTGGATGTTGGCCACGATGCTGAAAGCCAAAACTTGATTTTTTTCTGGGACTTTTTTGGCGACAAAGGATTGGAAGGCCGGATAGATCAAAAAAAGAAATGCCCCGAATAGAATGAGTGCGATCGCAGCGATTCCCAAAACCGAAGCTGTTCCAAGGACAAAAAGAAAGACCGTCGAACCGATCAAACTTGCTAAGGATAACCTCTCCTTACCGGCTCGTCTGCTCAAGTATCCAAAAAAGTAAGTTATCACGGCCCCGGTTCCTATCCATAACGCCAAATAAACGCCAGTTTTTCCGAGCGGGACTTCGAACTTGTGGTTGAAGAGGGATGGTGCATAATAAACGGTTGTTCCCCAACAGGCCCCTCCAAAAATGAATCCGGGGATGTATGTTTTGATATCTTTCAAGGCCTCTATCCACGAAGAGAAATCGGGTCGAACAGGGTTTTTTCCTCTTAGAGATATCTTCCGGACAGAAAAATAGCTCGCCAATCCGAGAAAAACGCTGACTCCGGCACAAACATACAGAGGCATTTTCCAACCGAAATTTTGTGCGAGATAGCCAGCTGATATAAAGGCTATAAAAACGCCGAGGTTTCCCGATCCACTCTGGATGCCCATGGCAAAATCTAGACCTTGGTCGGGGTGTGCTTTGGATACGGTGGCTATTCCGATCGGATGGTAGAAACTGGTGAAGCCGCGCATCAAAAGGTAAAAGAAAAGCATCGAGACCATATTGGCCGAAAGGGTGATCAATAAGACGGACACAGAAATGCCGAGGGAACTGAGAAGAAGCAGGTGTTTGTATTCGAATTTGTGGGCGTAATTGGCGATCACGATCTGAAAGAGAAATGTGGTCAACAAGCCAAGGTTGGATATGATACCGATGTGGGAGTAATTTTTGATGATGAACTGCTGGCTGAAAAGAAGCGGGAAAATCATCGGAACGATCACGGTGGAGGCATCGTTAAACGCATGAAACAGGGATGCGGAGAACAGGATTCTTTTTTTCATCGGCAATCAGAAGTTGGATATATACCAAACCGAAAAGGTTGTCAATTATAGGTTGCAGTTGGGCAAGAGTTGAATTAAAGTATGATGTTCGGAAAATTTAGGATTCATTAGGAGGAAACATGAAACATAAATTTTCGAGAAGGGATTTTCTGAAAGCGGGAATGGGTGCCGGTGCTGCAGCCGTACTCGGTGAGGGAAAAATCGCCTTGGGCAAGCCGCCGGTTACAGGAAAGAATATCGTGATAGCGAGCGGGAACGGGATGAGAGCGGTCGATAAGGCCATGGATTTACTCAAGAACGGGGCAGATCCGCTGGATGCTGTGATCGCCGGAGTCAATATTGTCGAAGAGGATCCCGATGATATGTCCGTGGGTTATGGGGGTCTTCCGAATGAAGACATGGAAGTTGAGCTCGATGCGTCGGTGATGCATGGCCCGACTCACAATGCCGGAGCTGTTGCCGGGTTAAAACATATCAAAACGCCTTCCAAGGTTGCGAAACTCGTGATGGAGAGAACGGATCATGCTCTGCTTACTGGAGAGGGAGCCTTGAAGTTCGCAAAGGCCCATGGTTTCAAAGAAGAGAACCTTCTCACAGATAAGGCCAGGGAAAGGTGGTTGAGATGGAAAGAGAGACTGTCCGATCAGGACGATTGGTTTCCTCCTAAAGAAGAACTTGATCAGGAACTCCAGGAAGTCTTGATCTACCATGGAACGATCAACTGTTGTGCTGTGGACGCCAACGGCAATTTAGCAGGGGTTACGACAACGAGTGGATTGTCCTATAAGATTCCAGGAAGAGTCGGGGATTCCCCGATCATCGGTGCCGGCCTTTATGTCGACAACACGGTGGGAGCCGCCGGTTCTACCGGGAGAGGGGAGGCGAACATCCTGAATTGCGGAAGTTTTACGGTCGTGGAGTTTATGAGACGGGGTTCGTCTCCGGAAGAGGCCTGCCTCAAGACTCTTGAAAGAATCGCCGAAACGTCAAAGCGCCAGCCCCATCTTCTGGATGATGAGGGCAAACCTCGGTTTGGCTTGAGCTTTTATGCAGTCAATAAAAAAGGAGAATACGGGTCCGCAAATATGTGGAGCGGCGGCCGCTTTGCCATCCACGATGGGACTTCAAGCAGAAGAGAGGAGGCTGCCTATCTTTTCAAGCGAAAACAAAGAAAATAAGTTAGGATAGCCCTCCTACCTCCAGTGTCCGCGTACCCATATGTACCGAGGCCCTTTCTTTTTCCAGTGTCCTTTGACCCAAGCCTTTCCAGGTCTGGTTTTTGTCCAGTGCCCGGATGCCCAAACGTAACGACCTCCTGACCATTTCCAGTGTCCCGATATCCAAACTTGATTCGGACCTGGTTTAACCGACCGGATTTCTTTTTTTAAAGGGGGTGGAGCAATCCTGGGATGGCCCACGACACAGCCGGCCAAAAGGACAAAAACAAAACTTATAAGAACAACTGAGGCAATTTTTTTCATTTTGTCCTCCAAGTAATAGTTTGTAATAAAAACGATCTCCCGCATAAATTAGACAATCCTGAAGCAAAATGGTTTGATTACTGTTCCTCCAACACAATAGCCGAATATCCTGCTCTTATCAAACGCTTGGCGACTGCTCTCGCTGTATCTTGGTCTTTTGCCTTGATTCTCACGCGATAATAAACCTGATTCACCGTTTTAAAACGGGCGATGTAGACATTTCTGAAATTTTTTTGCAGCTCTTTTTTTAATGACTTGGCATTATCTTCCTGAATAAAAGAGCCCACCTGCACAGAGAATTTCTGGGAGGATCTTTTGGGAGAAATTTCTGTGAGAATTTCCAGTTTGACAGGTGCTGTTCCTGTACCGATCATGTCAACGGCCTTAGCCGCAGCATAGGAAAGATCGATGATCCTTCCCTTGACAAAAGGGCCGCGGTCGTTAATCCGTACCGTGACTGATTTCCCATTATTCAAGTTTGTGACCACTACATAGGTTCTGAACGGCAAACTCTTATGGGCGGCTGTCAAATCATGCATGTCATAGATCTCTTTGTTGGATGTGGTTTTCCCATGAAAATTCGGCCCATACCAGGATGCTACGCCTATCTGGGTAGCCTCAGGAGGTGGGTAGATCACACGGGCACAGGAGATTAAAAATAAGGACACGACAGCAAAGATGAGGAATAATCTTAGGCCTGGGAAATTTTTCATTCCTTGCCAAATCCTACAAAAAATGAACCAAGTTTTTCTTCAAAAAAGAAAAGGCTTCTTCTGGGGTTGAACATACGGAAAAAAGATGGGCGTCATCGGCATCTATGGCTTTATGTTTGAGCAGGGCTTCAAAATCAAGGACCTCATCCCAGTATTCTTTTCCATACAAAAGAATAATAATCTGGTCTTTGTGAATTTTTCCTGTCTGGATAAGAGTTAAAACCTCAAAAAGCTCATCTAAAGTTCCGAATCCTCCGGGTAAGGCCACGATAGCTTTGGCGCGATTGACCAGCCAGAATTTTCGCATAAAAAAATAGTGAAAGATAAACGCCAGTTCTGGGGATGTGTAGGCATTGGGAAACTGTTCTTCGGGAATAGAGATGTTCATCCCGATGGATTTGCCACCCGCTCGTGCCGCACCGCGATTTGCCGCTTCCATCAAACCCGGACCGCCTCCGGTACAGACAACGAAATTTTTCCCTTTAGGCTTGAGCTTGATTGCCCATTTTGCCAATCGAAAAGCGAGATCTTCTGTCTCCCAGTAGTATTTGCTCAATAGAGATCCGGTCTCATCTGGTTTGGCTTTGGATGAACCTAAAAAAAGCACTGTGCTGTTGACTTTGTGTTCGGTCAATCTGGCGAGGGGTTCTATATACTCGCTCAGGATACGGATGGTCCGTGCTTCTTCTGACTTCAGGAATTCCAGGTTTATGTATGCCTTTTCCGGGTATTCGTCTTTTCTCATATTTGCCTCACTGCTATCTTGCTCTCAATTAATGGGGTCAAACCTTTTTATTCGTACACAGGATTTAACCTGGATAATTCATAAATTATCCAGGTTTAGTAAAAAGTATAAGGGAAATGAACAAGAATGTCCAAAGTCAAGGTTTGACCGTAAGCGTCCTTTTTTCCGTGATAAATGGGACTTTTGGGGATGGTTGAAGCGACCATTGAAGATTTAGTCATCACGATCCGTTCTTCGAGGGTAACAATATGGGGACATCCTCATATTATCGGCGAGGATGTATTGAGCACGACTTTACAAAAGGATTAGAGATCCGGGCAATCAGGGGAACAGAGGCTAAAGTGGTAGAGATTGGGAGTTAACGCGCGGAGTTCCGCAGCCGCCGAGAAGAGCGGTGAGGAATGGTGTAAAAAATCTGCACGGGAGCAAAACCATTCCTAAAAGCCCATTTTTAGTGTTTGAACTTTGACTCTACCTATTATATTATCCATAAGTCCTAGGAAATACACAGGGAATATACTAAAACCAATGAACAAAAAGGCTATAGTGAATAAAGAATATCCAGGACGCCTCATCATTATCGGGCAAGAGGAAACCACAGAAAAGGTTTCGGTTGTTTATGCCATAACAGGGCGGTCCGTCTCAAGCCAAGCCAGAAAAATGGAGCGAAAGGAAAATGCGATTTGGGTGAAGCCCACAGACAAAGACCTTCTGAAAAAGGGAAACATAGACCTATTGATATACCCGAGCGTTTTCTGCCTATCTCAAGGAATCGCCATCAGCAACGGGAAACAAACCGTAGACATCATGGCCTGCTTGGGCCAGAGTGAAAGCGCAGCAGAAATTCTTGCGTTTGCGTTGAAAAATTGGGATTACGAACCTGATGAACCGACTTTTACGCCCAGAATTAGCGGGTGCATCCTTTCGAACAAAAGTGCAGCGCTCAGTTTGATAAGGAAAGCGCCGGATGGCTCATCTCTGAGGAATATTTATGAATTTTCCGTTGTTCCGGGCAAAGGCAAAATGATCATGACTTATGAGGGAGAAAATAGAGATCCCTTGCCATCATTCGAGGGAGAGCCGCGGGAAGTAGAAATAAGGGGCTCCACTCCCCAAGAATTGGCAAACAGGGTTTACGGATCTCTTGCGCCCAAAGAGGGAGGCCAAGATTTTCGGGTGGCTGTGGTCTGCGTTTTCGGGATCGATATGTTATCCCATAAATTCGATACCCATATCATAAATAGAGCGGAAAGGATGTAAGTTTCAAATGGAAAAATTCGATAAAACAACTCGCAAACAGTACCGGACCAAAGTGGAAGAGGAATTCCCGGACACTTTTCGGTGGGGGAATCTCCCATTTGAGAAAAAACTCTCGATGAGGTATGGCGAGAATCCTGGATATCCCGCAGCCTTCTATCAGGAGCCAGGAGCGTCTGGCCCGAACATGGCATCACTAGAGGTCATTCAGGAAGGGACCAAAGGCCTGAGTTACATCAACATCGGAGATATGGATTTGGGGCTCAGGCTGGTGAAAAAGCTTTCTGGCATTTATCCCAATCGGCATATTTGCGTTTTGGTGAAACATGAAATGCCCAGCGGTGTGGCGATGGGGGAGGAGCCAGCAGATGTTTTTCAGAAAGCGTGGGGATGCGATCCCCTTTCGAATTTCGGCAGTGTGGATGTATTCAATCATCCGATCGATAAACCTTTAGCTGAAATCATAGTCGAAAAGAGCAGGAACGTGGAGGCGGTGTTTGCCCCCGATTTCACTCCAGATGCCCTCGAAGTTTTAGCGACGAGGAAACCTTTGCGTGTGGTGAAACTCACTGCGCCCATAGATGATCCCTCTCGGGATAACGGTCTGGAGTTCAAAAGAGTTGAGGGAGGCCTTTTGGTTCAAAAACGGTTTGATTCCAAGATCATATCACCGGAATCTGTGGAAGTTGTTTCCGAGAGAATTCCGTCAAAAGAAGAGATCGAAGCTGCTATTTTTTGCTGGACGGTAGCGTGCTTCACCCGGTCTAATGCTATCGTGATTGGTTCTGCTTACCGGATACACGGAATAGGATCGGGACAGAGGAGCCGTATCGATGCCGCAGAGGATGCCATCAAATTTTCCAAGCGCGGCTACGGTTCTGAAGGATGTGTTATGGCATCGGATGCTTTTATGCCTTTCACGGATGTCGTCGAGCTTGCTGCCAAAAGCGGAATCACGGCCATCATCTATCCTTTGGGCTCGATCAGAGACGAGCAAGTCCTTCAGAAAGCAAATGAATTGGGACTGGCCATGATTATCACAAAAAAACCAGGAGAAACAGACAGCGAAAGGTGCTTTTTGCACAGATGATTTTGTTCCCGGACAATAGGGTAAAAAATGCCGATGAATATAAAAAGATTCTTCTTGAAAAGTTTTTTCAGCAATGTCAGGATAACTTCCAGATATTGCTGAAATAAAAAAAGCATCAGCATTTTTATGAATAGTTCGGGTTATTCGGCTTGACTAAAAAAATGAGAGGAATATAATAGATTATTTTCTGTAAATAATAATACTAATAATTTTGTGGCATCACAGATTCCCGATCCGATGATGTCATTAGGAGGAAGTTTTGAAAGAAGTCACAGTAGAAGAGTTGCTGGCCAAAGCAGAGCAACCTTCAAAAGATGCTTTGCGTCTTCATCCGTTTTATAGGGGCAAGATAGAAGTATTACCTAAGTGTCGCATAAGAGATTTCAACGATTTCGGCGTTTGGTACACGCCTGGAGTAGCAGCACCCTGCAAAATAATTCAGCAGGACAAAGAAAAAGCCTATGAAATGACCAACAAATGGAATTTTGTGGCTGTTGTTTCGGATGGTTCGCGTGTTTTAGGATTGGGAGACATCGGCCCTGAAGCAGGACTCCCGGTTATGGAGGGAAAGGCCCTTCTGTACAAATATTTGGGTGGCGTAGATGCCTTCCCGATCTGCCTGGATACCAAGGAGCCTGAAGAAATTATCCAGGCGGTGAAATGGCTTCAACCGACCTTCGGCGGAATCAACCTCGAAGACATCGCCCATCCCAAATGTTTTCATATTTTGGACACACTTCGAAAAGAGATGGAAATCCCGGTTTGGCATGATGACCAACAGGGTACAGCCTGTGTGACAGTGGCAGGATTACTGAATGCCGTGAAAATTGTCGGAAAAAAGATGGAGGAGATAAAAGTGACAATGATCGGTGCTGGTGCAGCAAATATAGCCATTTCCAGGCTAATCATCACTGCCGGAGTCAATCCTGAAAATATAATTGCAGTGGATTCCAAGGGTATTTTACACAGAGACAGAGGCGATAGAATGATGCTGAAGACAAAATACAAAGAAAAATGGCACTTATGTGAAACCACAAATCGTGAGGGTAAAAAAGGTGATATCAAAGAAGCAATGGAAGGAGCAGATGTCGTGCTCTCAGCCTCTAAGCCTGGACCAGGCGTCATAAAAAAAGAATGGGTTGCGCAGATGGCAGATGATGCAATTATTTTCGCATCCGCCAATCCCATACCGGAAATATGGCCCTGGGAGGCGAAAGAGGCAGGAGCCAGGATCATCGCTACAGGTCGTTCGGATTTTCCCAACCAGGTCAATAATTCGCTCGGATTCCCCGGGATTTTCAGGGGAGCTTTGGATATCCGCGCCACAAAGATCACAGATGAAATGTGTATTGAGGCTGCCAAAGAATTAGCAAAAGTTGCAGAAGATAACGGAATAAGTGAAAACTATATCATACCTACCATGGATGAATGGGAAGTTTTTCCCAGAGTGGCTGTGGTAGTTGGAACCAAAGGAATAGAACAAGGTGTTGCAAGAATTAAGCAGCCGGCTGGAGAAAGATTTAAAATGGCCGAAGCTATCATAAAAAAAGCCAGAGAAAAAGTTCAACTCCTGATGAAAGAAGGATTTATCCAAGATCCTGACAATCAAGAATAAAAGTAATTCCTTCATAAAAAGAGCATAAATAGAGGGAAATATATCATACTTGGAGAGAAAAAATTTTTGCATAAAAAATACTTGACATTATTACACTCAAGTTTTATATTGTAACTGTACTAAATATTAACGCAAATTATCATTGGAGGAAATAAATGGCTAAAATTATAGGTATTGACTTAGGAACTACGAATTCTGTTGTGGCTGTTATAGAAGGAGACAAACCCAAAATTATCACGAACGCAGAAGGTGGGCGAACAACTCCATCTGTCGTCGCTTTCACAGAGAAAGGGGAACGCTTGGTCGGCCAGGTTGCCAAAAGACAAAGAATCACTAATCCGGAGAATACTATTTACTCGATCAAAAGATTCATGGGACGGCGGCAAAATGAAGTTCCAGAGGAAATCAAACAAGTTCCTTTTAAGGTGTCCAAAGATTCCAAGGGAAACGCGGTCGTCGAAGCGGTGGGAAAAAAGTATGCACCCCCAGAAATCTCGGCGATAATACTGCAAAAACTGAAAAAAGCCGCTGAAGATTATTTGGGAGAAAAGGTTGATAAGGCTGTTATCACTGTCCCGGCTTATTTTAACGACAGCCAGAGAAAAGCAACAAAAGATGCGGGAAAGATTGCTGGATTGGATGTGGTCAGGATCATCAACGAACCAACAGCCGCAGCCCTTGCATACGGCATGGACAAAAAAAAGGATCAAACCATCGCCGTATATGATTTTGGTGGCGGGACATTCGATATATCCATCCTTGAAGTTGGAGAAGGCGTTGTCGAGGTCAAATCGACAAACGGAGACACCCATCTAGGAGGTGATGATATCGACCAGAGAGTGCAAAACTGGCTGGTGACAGAGTTCAAAAAAGAGGCGGGAATCGATTTAACCCAAGATAAAATGGCCCTGCAGCGGCTGAAAGAGGCTGCAGAAAAGGCAAAAATGGAGCTATCTACCACCATGGAAACAGAGATCAATCTTCCTTTTGTCACGGCAGATGCTTCAGGACCGAAACACCTGCTGATGAAACTATCTCGCTCAAAACTGGAACAGCTCATGGAAGAACTGATCGAAAGGACCAAGCAACCTTGCATCCAAGCCCTTGAAGATGCGGGTTTGAAGCCTGGAGACATCAATGAGGTTATCTTAGTGGGTGGTTCCACGCGTATCCCGATGGTTCAACAATCCGTCAAAGACCTGTTCAATAAAGAACCCCATAAAGGAGTTAATCCCGATGAGGTTGTGGCTGCGGGTGCCGCTATTCAGGGTGCCGTTCTTTCAGGAGATGTGAAGGATGTTCTTCTCCTGGATGTTACCCCGTTGACTCTCGGCATCGAAACCTTGGGTGGGGTGTTCACAAAGATGATCTCACGGAACACGACCATTCCTACCAAAAAGAACGAGATCTTTTCGACTGCTTCCGATAATCAGCCGAGCGTCGAAATTCATATTCTTCAAGGTGAAAGGGAGATGGCCTCGAACAACAGATCATTAGGCCGGTTCCACCTCGATGGGATCCCACCGGCACTAAGGGGGATACCGAAGATTGAAGTGACATTCGATATCGATGCCAACGGCATTCTTCATGTGTCAGCAAAAGACATGGGTACTGGCAAGCAACAAGCCATCACGATCACAGGGCATTCCGGATTGGATGATCAGGAGATCGATCAAATGGTCACAGATGCCGATGCTCACTCAGCCGAAGACAAAAAGAGGCGAGAGATCATAGATATTAAAAACCAAGCAGACCAGATGGTTTACAATCTGGAAAAATTGCTGCGGGAAAATAAGGAAAAGATACCAACTGATGAAGCAACCCAAGTCCAAACGGAAATTGATAACACGAAAAACGCGATTGAAGGAGAGGATGCTGAGGCCATTAAGCAGGCGATGGAAAAGCTTTCCAAATCATCGCACAAACTCACCGAAATGATGTACCAGAAAGCCACCCAGCAACAGCAAACCCAGCAGCAGGCTGGAGGCTCTCAGGATGCCTCTGGAGAACAAGCCCAGACACAAGAGCAGGAGGCGGCAGAGGAAGCGGATGAGGAAGTGATCGATGCCGAAGTTGTAGACGAAGAAAAGAAATAAATCGCTTTCCAGGATAAGGAAGGTCCAGGATGGCACGTAATTACTATCAGATTCTTGGGGTAGACAAAAAGGCCTCAACAGCTGATATCAAAAAGGCTTACAGGAAGCTTGCCCGAAAATACCATCCCGACCTGAATCCTGAGGATAAGGCCGCTGAGGCGAAATTCAAAGAGATTCAGGAAGCCTATGCTGTCCTGAGCGATTCTAAAAAACGCGCCCAATACGACCAATTTGGTTTTGTCGGAGATCATCCTCCTGGAGGAGGCGCCCACCAGCAGGCCTACACATCCGGTTTCGAAGGATTCGATTTTTCCAGTTTTGGCTCCTCACCCTTCCAGGATGTTTTCAGCAATATTTTTGGAACAAGGACTCAAGCAGCTCAAAGGCCTCAAAGGGGAGAAGATCTTCATTACACCATGAAGGTTGGGTTTCAGGATGCCATAGATGGAGTGAAAACGCGGATCAAACTCGCGCGGATGGTCAGCTGTTCTTCCTGTCGAGGAAAAGGCTATGTGGGGAGTGGAGGGCAAGGTGTGTGTCCTGCCTGCGGAGGGAGCGGTCAGACATACATGCAAAGAGGGCTCATGAAGTTTGCCTCTCCTTGTCCAACATGTGGAGGAAACGGCCAATCACCGGGAACACAATGTTCCCTGTGCCACGGTTCAAGCCTTATGCACAAGTCGGATCTCATCAGCGTACGTATTCCCGCTGGGGTCGACACGGGATCCAAAGTCCGGATCGCCGGGAAGGGAAATGCTGGCAGGAATGGGGGGCCTGTCGGAGATCTTTTCATCACGATCGAAGTGGATACGCATCCCTTCTTCAAGCGGAAAGGCAAAAATATCTATGTCAAAGTCCCTATCACCGTGCCCGAAGCAACTATTGGAGCCAAGATCAAAGTTCCTACACTCTTCGGCAAGACAACGATCCGGATCCCACCCGGGACAAAATCAGGACAAAAATTCAGGCTCAGGGATAAGGGAGCCCCTGTACCTGGCAAAAAGATAAAAGGAGACCAGTATGTGGAAGTCTCCATCGTTCCCCCTCCTTTCGAAGATGAAAAAATTCGAGAGCTGATGAAAGAACTACAAAAAATCTCGGCAGAAAATCCCAGAGAAAAATTAGAGGTTTACTAAGATGAATGACAGGGAAGATACGAAGAAATTTTATCACATCAGCGCTGTCGCCCAGATGTATGATATTCATCCGCAGACTCTGAGATTGTACGAACGGGAAGGCCTGCTCAAGCCTTCTCGAAGCGATGGGAACACGCGTCTTTTCAGTGAAGATGACCTGAAGCAGCTCGGATTCATTATCAACCTTACCCGAGAATTAGGAGTCAACCTAGCCGGAGTAGAAGTGATTATTAATATGAAGCAAAGGATGAATCAAATCGAAGCAGAAGTGAATGAGTTCCTGGAATACATAAGAAGAGAATTCATCGAGGGACATGAAGAGGAGTTCGAACAGAGGCGGCAAGCCCTGATCCGGATTACGCCGGGAAAAATCGTAAAATTTGAGAGAATCGAGAAAAAAAAGGATGAGAAGTAAATTCAAAGATTCCATCGATTCTAAAAATATTTCGCACTACCTTAAACAGATCGCTAAGTTTCCCCAGCTGACTCCGAAGGAAGAAAAGGCTCTTGGGCATCTCATCCAAAAGGGAGATAAAAAAGCGCAGAGAAAGCTCGTCGAGTCCAACTTGAGGTTTGTTGTCTCCTACGTGAAAAAATACAGAGGAATGGGACTGAGTCTTCCAGACCTTATCAACGAGGGGAATCTTGGGCTGATCGAGGGCGCTAAGCGGTTCGATCCAGAAAAAAATGTCAAGTTCATCTCGTATGCTGTGTGGTGGATCAGGCAGGCCATCATCCATGCTTTGACCAAGTATTCTCGCATCTATCACATCCCGCAAAAGCTTTCGGATCAAATCTCTGAGATGAAAAGGGTAAAGACCCAGCTGAAAAAAGAATTTGGGAGGGAAGCGACGAGAGATGAGATAGCAAATCGCATGAGAATTCTGGTTGAAGATGTGGAAGAATTAGAAATTTTAACAGGGAAGGACATATCACTGAGCGATAGGTATTACGATGACGATGTGGAAATAGGCGACAGGATAAAGGACAGCCTGTCTCCGTCTGTCGAATACCAGATCATTAAAAACTCCGTGCAGGAAAACATCCGGAATATCCTGAATGAATTGGAAGAAAAGGAAGCAAATGTGCTAAAATTAAGATTTGGGATATTTGATAAAGAATTAGAAGAAAAATATGGGATTAGAGAGAAAGATCAAAATCCGAATACACTCCAGGAAATCGGAGACAAGCTTCATTTAACGAGAGAGAGAATAAGGCAGATTGAAAAAAAAGCGATGAGAAAGTTGGCTCATTCCCAAAAACTCAAACAATTGAGAGGATACTTGAATTGATGGCTAACGATCCATGCACGAATTGCAACGACACCGGTTGGGTCCTGAAGGATACCAAAGGCAGGATAGTAGCAACGCGTTGCCGTTGTTTTGAGGAGAGGAAGGGCCAAATCCTTATTAGGGATGCTGAGATCCCGAAGAGATATACCAACTGTTCATTCAAAAACTTCGAGATTCATAACGACTCTCACAAACATGCCATCAAGATCGCCAAGCAGTTCGTGAAAAACTTTCCTGTCCAGGATGTGGGCCTCCTGTTTATCGGTCCCTGTGGAGTGGGGAAGACACATCTGGCTGTGGCCTTGATAAACGAGATGATCCAGCAGAAGAGCGTTCCGTGCTTTTTTTGTGATTTTCGGGAACTCATCCGGAAAATCCAGAACACCTATTCCCCCGATTCTCCGTTGACAGAATCAAAAATCCTTGAGCCCATCTTTAATAAGGATGTTCTTGTCCTGGATGAGTTGGGGGCAAAAAGGACAACGGCTTGGGTGGAGGAGATGGTTTTTTACATCGTCAACCACCGTTACAACAACAAAAAACTGACAGTCTTCACATCCAACTATCCCGACCATTCTGATGATGAAGAAGATTTTAGAGTCGAACATTTCAAAAAGGGAGAAAAGAGTGAGGAAAACCTAGTGTCCAGGATCGGTATACGCCTGCGTTCGAGGCTTTATGAGATGTGCAAGATCGTCCGGATGGAAGGGGACGACTACCGCCAAAAAATCAAACAAGCCGGTTATCGTTTCTGATTGCTATTATCCTCAATTTTTGCTAATCTAATCCGAGCTGCTCCTCGGTAGCTCAATCGGCAGAGCGGGTGGCTGTAAAAATAGGAGTGACTTTGAGTGACAATAGGCGCTATTCGGAAAAATGCTTGCTGTTATGCGCTAATTGTCATAGAGAAGTTCATTCTGGGTTGCAGCTTCCACGAGAAATCGTGGTTGAAAAATCGGGTGAACTCAAGGAAGCCTGCCTTCCGTACGTTACGGAAAATGGTAACCCTGAGCCAAGCCCTGTCCGACTTAAATCGGTCAGGGAAGGTGCAGAGACTAGAGCGCAAGCTCGTACCCTGAGCAAAGTTTGGGGGAAGCGCCCGACACCCTCGCTTCGGTTAATCGAAGTGGGTGATGAGATAGTCCAAGCCCAGAAGAAATTTTGGGGCTCTTGTAACCACTAGGTTGTAGGTTCGAGTCCTACCCGAGGAGCCAATTTTTCCTTCCTTTGTGTCTATTTCTATTCGGATGACAAAGATAATCCAAGAACAAACTGAAAAAATTATTTTGGGTTGTGAAAACTTCCTTGCTAATCATCTGGATTTAGTAAAAGGAAAAAAACTTGGACTAATAACAAATCCGACCGGAGTAGACAGCCATCTAAACAACCTGATAGATCTATTCCATGAAGATCCGAACATCGATCTTGTGGCTCTCTATGGGCCCGAACATGGCGTGCATGGTAATGCCCAAGCTGGGGAATATGTTCCCTTTTACAGAGACGAAAAATATGGACTTCCTGTGTTCAGTCTGTATGGACAATCCATGGAGCACGATACAGGAATGCTGAGAGATATGGATGAACATATGAGATCTTTCGATACGGTGAAAACAGGAAAGGTACCGGAAGACTCGATGATTGCCAATCTGGATGTCATGGTTTTCGACATCCAAGGTATCGGCACACGGATTTATACCTATATATCAACACTCGCGTATTGTATGGAAGTTTGTGCAAAGAATGGGATAGAATTCATTGTATTAGACAGGCCTAATCCGATCAACGGGGTAATTATGGAAGGTCCTTTGCTGGAATATCCTGAATTCAGTTCTTTTGTCGGACTTTTCCCCATTCCCATTCGACATGCCATGACAATCGGAGAACTGGCTCAGCTTTTTAATGAAAGGTTTTGTACAAAGAAAGCCCGTTTGACAGTGATTCCGATGATAGGGTGGAAAAGGAGTATGTGGTATGACCAGACATCTCTTCCATGGGTAAGTCCTTCGCCCAATATGCCAACGCTCCGAACCGCAACGGTCTACCCAGGCCAGGTTTTTTTAGAAGGCACGAATATCTCTGAGGGCCGCGGTACGGCAACTCCCTTTGAGATCTTTGGAGCGCCCTGGATCGATGGACAAGATCTGACTGAAAACCTCAACAGACTCCATTTGCAAGGAGTTAAGTTTCGGGAAACCAGGTTCACACCCTTTTTTTCCAAATTTAGTGGAAAATTATGCAATGGGGCTCGCATTTCTGTTCTGGATCGTAATATCTTCCAGCCTTTTATGACAACTCTTCACGTTATCAAGACGGTTAAGGATGTGTATCCCGATCTATTTCGATTTCATAAGGAATATTTTGATAAGATCATCGGATCATCTTCCATCCGCCATGGGATAGAGAAAGGCATAATAGTGAATGAAATCATTGGAGAATATTCATTCCAGCTTGAAGAGTTTTCCGACCAGAGAAAATCCTATTTATTGTACTAAAATAATGCGTGATTTTTTTAAAAAAAAGGTCATCAAACAGCACAAAGACGAAGAAGACCAACCTGAAGAATATCTCCAAATTCCCCCCAGGCCTATCAGGGATAAAAGTTTAGAACAGATTCTGCTAATATGCTATAATATCGCGTTTCCAGCAGATAAACAAAGGAGTAGCAGATGCCAGATTTAGAAGTTAAAGGGAAAAAAATCGAACTCAGTCAGGAAGGATTCCTGAATAATCCCGACGAGTGGGATGACGACGTGGCCAGGGCTCTAGCCAAAGCGGAGGAAGGGATAGAAGACATGTCGGAAGACCACTGGACCGTGGTCAACTATATTCGCGAGTATTTTCTTGAAAAAAACCTTGCACCGATGGTGCGTAAAGTCTGCAAAAACACCGGATTTCCTTTAAAGTATATCTTTGAACTTTTCCCCTCAGGCCCGGCTAAAGGCGCCTGTAAGGTGGCGGGCCTCCCGAAACCCGATGGCTGCGTTTAAGATGACCTGCGTTTTGTAGATGAGCGATCTTCTGCGCATTCTTGAAAACGAAGTCCAGATTGTCGCCCTTTCTTTTTTGCTTTTTGTTTATATTTTGAGGATTGTTTGGCTTTTCCGGTTTAAGTCCAGCAAGGAAAAAACCTATCCTGAAGGAAACGCCAAAGTAGGTGTCGCGTACTCCATGCTAAATGTGGCCATGCCTTGGACCATGGAAACCACACGAAAGAAGCCCTTTTTTTACATCCAGTTTGTTCTGTTCCATCTTGGAGTCACTTTAGCCATCGGAGCGACGTTCATCATTCCGTACTGGCCGCATCTGTTCGAGATCAAAGCAATCGTGTGGATTTTTCAGTTTATCGTCGGAGTGGCTTTTATCGTTGGTCTGTTTAGACTCTACCGGCGCTTGGCTGATGCTTCGATTAGACTAATCAGTTCGTGGGATGACTACTTTTCTCTGATTCTGATGATTCTGTATTTTGCCGTAGCTTTTTTGGCCATACCCATTAACTACCAGAGGTCTGAGTGGCCGCTGATACTCTTTTTTGCCTTGACCGCATTCTTTTTGATATACATTCCGTTTTCAAAAATCGGACACTATCTCTACTATCCGTTTACCCGATTTTTCCTCGGCAGGACAATGGGGCACAGAGGAGTTTTCGCCAAAAAGAAAAAAAATAGATCGACGGAAGGGCTATAAGGCATGTCCGAAATAAACAAGAACAAAAAAATCAAAATAGAGGACATAACCAACCTCCCCCTTGAGCTAGAATCTCAAGAAAAAGCCAGCCAAGAGAAGATCGGATCTGTCTCTGAAGGAAAACTGAAGCTTTATAACCAACAGAAAAAGAATGTAGACAGATTCCGCGAAATTCTCAGCGAAAAAATCACCCGCCAACTTGCCAGCTCGATGGTAGCGTGTGTTCACTGCGGTATGTGTGCAGAGTCCTGCCATTATAGTCTGACAAGGCCTAATGATCCCAAGATGACACCTGTGTACAAGGCTGACCAAATACGGAGAATTTTTAAAAAACATATCGATTGGACCGGCCGTGTTTTCCCCAAATGGGTGAAAGCCCGGTCTTCTGTCGATGACCAAGACCTGAATCACCTGAAAAACATCGTTTTCGGTACCTGCAGCGCGTGCCGAAGATGCACATTCAACTGCCCGATGGGAGTGGACACAGCTCTTCTCATTAGATTTGCCCGTGGGATTCTCACAGATCTCGGCATCGTTCCGGAGGGTGTTTTTAACGTCAGCCGAGACCAGTGGGAAACAGGAAATCAAATGGCCGTTACAGAGGAAGACTATTTAGATACGCTGGATTGGATGAAAGAGGAGCTCCAAGAGGAACTGGATATTCCTGATATCGATATACCTATAGACAAGGAAGACTGCGATTTTATGTACACGATCAACCCGCGCGAGATAAAATTCGATCCACGCTCCATCTCCCATGCTGCCAAAATATTCCATTTTGCCGGCGAAAAATGGACCATGCCCAAGTGGGGTTGGGATCAAACCAACTTTGGATTGTATTCGGGTGATGACAAATTGGGAGCCTATGTGGCAAAAAATGTGTATGAGGCAGCCGTGAGGCTTCGCGCGAAGAGGATCGTGATCTCTGAGTGCGGCCACGGTTATCGTTCCACACGGTGGGAAGGATACAACTGGGCCGAATATGATCAAAACATTCCCACGGAGTCTGTGATCTTGACACTCATGTGTTATATCCAAAAGGGAATGATCAAGGTCGATCCTGCAAAAAATCCAGAATCTGTGACTTTCCACGATTCCTGCAACTTGGCCCGTTCCGGAGATCTGCTTGAAGAACCGAGATGGGTGTTGGACAAAGTGTGTACGGACTTCCGGGAAATGTCTCCTAACCGGCGGGAAAATTTCTGCTGCACGGGGGGTGGGGGATTGCTTTCCATGGCTGAATACAAGCCTTTGAGAATGGAAGTGGCCAAGATCAAGGCTGAACAACTCCAAGCGACAGGGGCCAAACTCGTTTGCACGATCTGTCACAATTGTGTGGATGGCCTGACCGACGTGATCAAACATTACAAGTTAGACATGAAGGTCGTTCAAATCTTAGAATTGGTTTCCAATGCCATAGTAATCTGATGCGACCAGTATCAGAAATATTTTTCTTATGCTAAATTGGCACTCATTAGGAGCATAACAGTGAGAATATATGAAAATGTACTGGAATTGATAGGACAGACACCAACAATCCGTCTGAATCGACTGAAAAAAGGACTTAAAGCGACCATATTAGCCAAATTGGAATACTACAATCCCAGTGGCAGTGTGAAAGACCGGATTGCTCTTTCGATGATCGAGGATGCTGAACTCCGGGGCCTGATAAAACCAGGCGATTATATCGTTGAACCCACTTCTGGAAACACCGGAACTAGTTTGGCTCTAGTCTGCGCGTTGAAGGGTTATCATATGATCGCCGTCATGCCCGAACAAATGAGTCAAGAACGCAAAGACATGATGACGGCATTTGGAGCCCAACTCGTCCTTGTTCCGAGTCATGGCGATGCAGAACCGGGCACATTCACGAAAGAAGATGTTGAGAGCACCATGGCCAAAGCTGAGGAGTTTTCTTCTAAACCAAATCATTTCATGCCCAATCAGTTTGCCAATCCAGCTAACACCTTAGCCCACGAAAAAACTACGGCAAACGAAATATTTGAAACGACAAACGGACAGATCGATGCCTTTGTCGCTGCGGTTGGTACTTCCGGTACAGCAATGGGAGTCAGTCGTGGTTTAAAAGAAAAAACTCCAGGCGTTAAGATATACGTTGTGGAACCAGCGGAATCTGCTGTCATAATGGGAGAATGTCCTGGTTACCACAGAATCCAGGGAATCGGGGAAGGATTCGTTCCTGATCTTCTTGAACATGAAAACTATGATGGAATTATCAAAGTCACAGATGTGGAAGCTAAAGCCACAGCTTGCCGCCTGGCTCGTCTGGAAGGGATATTTGCAGGTTACTCTGCTGGAGCCAATGTTTTTGCCAGCCTGAAGGTGGCTGAAGAGCTGGGAGAAGGGAAAACCATCGTCACGGTTATTCCTGATTCAGGTATGAAATACCTGAGTACAGAACTCTTCCATCACAACCCAGAAGTATGTACCATTCACTGTTGCACCTTGACCAGTCCGGAAGCGCGGGAGGAATGTCAAAAGGGGACTCCCAGCTGCTGTGTTCTTGAACCTTGCTAGATCATTGCTTCTTTCTAGATTCGGTGATTTCCTTTACGGCCTCTATTGCCGTTTTTATTTGATCTTCGGTATTAAAAGGTCCGATCCCAAACCTGACTGCCCCTCGAATTTTGTCCGTTCCAAGTTGTTCATGGACGAGCGGTGCGCAGTGGAGTCCAGTGCGGGAAGCGATGTTGTAATCCACATCCAAGATAGTCCCCGTGTTTAGAGCCTCAAATCCATCGACGTTGAACAGAAATATGGCGATATGATCGGAAAGATCATCCTGGCAGTATGATGTCACTCCATCAATGTCTTTCAATCCGTCTCTCAGCATCTCGGTCAATCGCATCTCTTGATTATGGATGTTTTCCATGCCTTGTTTTTTGATCCACTTGAATCCTGCATGCAATCCGGCAACTCCCATCGTATTGAGTGTCCCGTATTCCAACCGGTATGGGTATTCCTCTAAATGTGTACGGACGGCCGAACGGACACCCGTTCCACCGGCTCGAGTATGCCTGATAGTGATCCCCTCTCTTACATATAGGCCACCGATTCCTGTTGGACCCAACAGAGATTTGTGCCCGGTGAAAACCACAACATCCACGTTCAATTCCTCCATATCGACAGGGATTTTTCCGGCTGACTGAGAGGCATCGATCACAAAGGTGATTTCATTTTCCTTGCAATATTTTCCGATAGCTTTAACCGGTTGGATGGTGCCGATCACATTGGAGGCATGATTGACAATGACAAGCTTTGTGTTATTTTTGAATTTTTTCGGAAATTCGTCTGGATCCACGAATCCCTTGCTGTCGAAAGGGATGTAATCCAGTTCGACACCGTTATATTTGTATAAGTGGTAGAGCGGCCGGAGCACAGAATTGTGCTCGACATTGGTGGTTATGGCATGATCTCCTTCCTTTAGTAAGCCGTTTATGATCAGGTTTAGAGCGTCAGTGGAATTGTACGAAAAACAGAGACGATTGGGATCCGTGCCGTTAAAAAACTTGGTCATCATGGCTCGTGTTTCTTCCACGAGTTCTCCTGTTTCCATGCACAGGTCATATCCCGAACGTCCCGGATTGACACCGAAGTTCCTGTAAAAATGATCCATGAAGGTGTAAACTTCTTCAGGTTTGGGGTAAGAAGTGGCTCCGTTATCCAGGAATATAAGATCGCTCATTCACAATTCTCCTCGATTCTAAGTTCATAGTTCATAGGAAATGTGTCGATTTTTCGTGGAAAATAGAATGTAACTCAATTCCTGGCCAAAAATCAAATTATTTCTCAAAATGTGACATAATATGCTGATAATAATAAAATTACATGCAGGAACGGATCGGGACTAATGTTAAAAAAATTGACAGAGCTTCCCTTCTTGGCATAAAATGGGCACTTCCATAAAGGCATGATTAAGAGGCTCTTCCGAATATCCACTTATCTTATCGCTTTATTTGTTTTCTTTTTTATCCTCAAAAGCTTTACTCCTAAACAAGATTTTGCTCTCCTGATCAAAGATGGTTTTATCCTGGACGGAACCGGAAATCCTTGGTTTAAGAACGATATCGGGATCAACGGAGAAAGAATCGCTGAGATCGGAAACTTGTCCGAAAAGAGAGCCGGGAAAACGATCGATGCGACAGGTCTTTTTGTCAGTCCCGGATTTATCGATGTCCACACCCATTGTGATCGCGGAATAATCGAGATCCCGACCGTCGACAACTATATTCACCAAGGGGTTACAACAGTCATAGGAGGAAACTGCGGAGGCCATCCCTATCCGATCTCAAAACTTTTTCTCGAACTGGAGAAAATCGGGATGTCAGTCAATTTTGGTTGTTTGGTGGGACATAACACCATACGAAGAGAAGTGATGGAACTCAAAATGGATCCACCGACCGTCGCTGAGCTTGATAGGATGAAAACCTTGATTCGACAGGAAATGGAAGCGGGTACTCTCGGTTTTTCGACAGGGTTGTCCTACCTTCCAGGAGCCTATTCAGACACCTCTGAACTGGTTTCCCTTGTATCGGCTATCGTTCCTTTCGGCGGTATCTATACATCCCACATAAGAGATCAAGGGGAAAAAATTACCCAAGCCATACAGGAGGCTATCGAAGTGGGAGAAAAAAACAATATTCCTGTTTTGATCTCTCATATTAAACTTGCGGAAGATGCAGTTTGGGGAAAGCCAGAAATGATCACAGGGCCTGTTGAAAAGGCGAGGGAGAGGGGAGTGGAAGTCTTCCTAGACCAGTATCCGTACACAGCTACCAGTTCTGGCTTCACGAGCAGCCTTCCGTCCTGGTGTTTCGAAGGTGGGAGGGATAAGTTCCTGGAAAGGCTGGAGGATAAAGAAACGTACCAAAAAATTAAATCCTTTGTTATCGAGAGGCGGCTCACTTCGACAAAAAACATCGACAAACTCAAAACCATATACATCGGACGCTTTCGCAGATTTGCTGATTTTGAAGGAAAAAACCTCCGAGAAATTCTGATCTTCCAGAAAAAGGAGCCTACGATCGATAACGCTGCAGATCTGATCATCGATATCGAAAAGAGCGGCGGCGCCACTGGGATATTTTTCCAGATGGATGAAACAGATGTCGAGTATTTGATGAGGCTGCCGTACACGATGCATGCTTCGGATGGCGGAGTTCAAGTTGTAGGAAGAGGTGTTCCCCATCCCAGGAACTATGGAACCTTTCCCCGAGTTATTGCCCATTATGTCAGGGATAGAGGAGTTATTACGATCGAGGAGGCTGTACGAAAGATGACTTCTTTGCCAGCCCAGGCATTTCGTATCCGAGAAAGAGGGCTGCTTAAAAAAGGTATGTATGCGGACATCACCGTTTTTGACTACAGATCCTTCAAAGATCAGGCGACATTTGCTGAACCTCACCAATACGGTCAAGGGCTCCGGTGTGTGATTGTCAACGGGCAGATCGTGGTCACAAACGACACCCATACCGGAAACCTTCCGGGAATGGTGATTTATGGCCCTGGAAAAAAACAGGAGGCGGAGAATGATAGTCAAGATTGAACAGGAAATTCCTGAAGCATTCGTGAAAGAAGAAGGCGTTCAAAATGTTACGAAAAGAATCCTGATCGGCCCAGAAGATGGCTCATCCAACATCATCATGCGCTATTTCAAGGTGTTGCCAGGAGGAAACACACCGTTTCACAACCACGACTTCGAGCATGTTGTGCGGGTGGAAAAAGGGAAAGGTTTTGTTGTGAATGCCTCCGGACAAGAGATCCCCATTTCTTCAGGACATAGTGTGTTTATCGCACCAGGAGAAAAACATCAATTTATAAATCCGAATGAGGAACCTTTTGAATTTTTGTGTACAATATTAAACCAAGATGCAATTTAACACCAACAAAGCCATCGAGTTTCTCCTTGCCAGGGGTAATCTTCCGATCCTGTACTGGCTTAAAAAGGATATCCTCGAGGTTCCTGTGGACAGGGAATACAAAAATCTGCAAAAGTATGCTGCCCGTATACGGATCCTTAAACGCCAAAAACCTAATGGCGGGTGGAGCAAAAAAAAGTATGAGGGACATCCAAGGTGGGAAAAAACATACTTCATCGTCGATACGCTGCAGAATTGCCATCAGCTCTACAACTTTGGATGCACGCCAAAAGAAAAGGGAATCCAAAATGCTGCCAAATTTTTTCTTTCGACCCAATCCAAGGAGGGCGACTACCGCGGTGCCTACTTGAACGAGTATGCCCCCACATATCATTCCTTGATTCTGGAAATGCTCTGTATGTTTGGCAAAGATGAAGACAAGAGAGTTCAGAAAGGATTCCGTTGGCTCATCCGGAACAAGCAAGATGATGGAGGATGGGTTATTCCGTACAGGACCATTGATAAGGAAGAACTCAAGAAGCGATACAACCTGGATGCCCAGATGAAACTCAACCCAGTTAAACCTGATAAATCTCGGCCCTTTTCCCATCTCGTTACAGGCATGGTGCTCCGAGCTTTTGCTGCCTCTCCCACTTGGCAAAAAAGCAAAGATGCGAGGAAAGCCGGGGAATTGACGATGAAACGGTTCTTCAAGCCTGATGCCTACGAGGACCGAGTCTTGGCCTCCTTTTGGGAGGAAATAACCTATCCCTATTGGGCCACCGATATTCTCAGCTGTTTGGACTCCCTTGCGAAAATCGGATTTTCTCCTGAAGAAAAAGAAATTAACAAAGCCTTGACATGGCTCCAAAAAAGGCAGACTCCTCAAGGATACTGGAAATCCGGATTGAAAAAATCCGCCCTTGAAGATCATCTCTGGGTGACGCTGGCTGTTTTGGGTGTGATCAAGAGATTCGGCTTTATGAATAATCCAGGTTAGATTTGATTTATCAGTTGACAGGTTCCGTCCATTTCTTCTCTATCGAGACGAGAATATCGAATAAAAGACGGATGGCATCCCTAAATTTCTGGATGCGCCACTTCTCGACTTTCTGAATCACTCTTTCACGATGGCAGAAATGACCAAAAAAATTGAGAATAAACTTGTGATCGATTCGTTCGGTTGAACATTTTTTAACGGTGATATCCCATTAAAAAAAATGAAGTATCACATTAGCCTCGGCAGCAATATCGGTGAGAGAGAGACAAATCTTGCCCTAGCCATCATGCTGTTGAAAAAAAATGGCGTGAATATTGTGAAAAAATCCTTGATCTACGAGACATCCCCAGTAGGAGATACGGAACAACCTTGGTTTTTGAATCAAGTGTTAGAAGTCCAAACAGAATCGGAACCAAGGACATTCTTACGATTGGCTAAAGGCATAGAAAAAAAAATGGGGAGAACGTGCACGATTCCCAAAGGGCCGAGATGCATAGATATCGATATTCTCCTTGCCGAGAACAAGATTGTTCAATTTGAAGACCTAAACATTCCCCATCCAGAGATGGCAAACAGAAATTTTGTACTCGTTCCGTTGGAAGAGATCGCCGGTAATGCCATCCATCCCATACGCAAGGAAAAGATTGGAGTTTTGTGGCGTAAGTCAAAAGATCGGTCGATAGTAAGGCCTTATGTTCCAGCATAAAAAATCGCGTTAAACAGAAGTTTGAATGTCCCGTAGGACTGGGCTCTGAACTGGACAGGAAATCCCATAAGGATGATTTTACCTTTTCCGTACGGAACCTCGACGATCGTGCTTTTTTGCCGCCTCTTTCGAAAGCCCTTTGGCCGACGTGAGTTTTCGGGCAATCCCTTTGTAATCATCCAGATTTTTCAGGTTTTCGGGTGTGGAAATGACAGCATAGGTCATGGTTTGTCCCACCGAGGTTTTTCCCACATCGAACAATCTGATCCTTTCTGAGCTCTGTTCCAGCACCTTGAAATACGCAATGGCCTGAGTGTATGTGGCCAGATGGTAGTCTGCTCCCACCTCAAATCCCAGCACTTCTTTGGGTGATGAAACAGATTGGCCGAAGCTTGAAGAAAATGAAAATGCGAGAAAAACACACAGAAAGAGAACTAAAAATATTTTTGCTTTACACATAAATCCCTCATTGTTATTCAGGCTAAAAAGCATCTTTATAGTGAGTGAGAGAATGGGCTCCTTTCTCATCAAAAACTAGGGAAATCACATCGAAACGGCATTCCACCTCGTCTAGATTTTTTAAAACCAGATAGCCCTCGGCGATTTTTCGTATCTGTCTTTGCTTTCGGATATTCACGGATTCTTCCGGAAGGCCGAGCGCCCCAGGATTCCGTGTCTTGACTTCGACAAAAACAAGCGTTTCCTTATCATAAGCGATAAGATCGATCTCTCCCCTGTAAAGACGAAACCCTTTCTTGACGATCCTGAATTTTTTCTTCTGCAGGTAATTTTGGGCAATTTCTTCCCCTAGCATCCCGAGCTTATGAGGGGAAATAAATTTCACTTCTTGATAATCTTCCACCTAACGCTGTCTTTGGTGTCCTCGAGAACAATGCCCTGTGCCAAAAGGTCATCCCGGATTTTATCAGCAAGTTGAAAATTCTTCTCCGCTCGCGCTTTTTCTCTGAGATTGACTTTCTCCATCGCTTCCTTAGGCAATTCTTCTCCTTTTTTTTCAAAACTTATTTCTGCAGTAACAGTGGATTTTTCTTCTATTCTTCCTCTAAATATTTTAAATCGTACATTGGGTGGAAAATCAACAATATTCAACACTTCATCTACTGAATTTATGGAAGCTAACAATTTCTCAGCATCTTTTTTTAAGATTTTGCCATGGGAGAAAAGAACGTTCGCTTTTCTTATCATCTCGAATAAAGCTGTCAAAGCCACAGATATGTTTAAGTCATTGCTGAGACCTTTTATGAAATTCTTCATCATGTTGTTAACCAGGTCTGTTATTCCTTGACTTTCTCCTTCGGCCAACTTTTTGCTTACAAGTAAATTTATAAAATTATTTATTCGTTCGAGTGAGGATTTTGCTTGGTCAAGAGCTTCAAACGTGAAATTGAGCATTTTACGGTAATGAGTCGAGAGCAACAAGAGTCGTAGGGCTATGGGATCTGCCCCATGGTTTTTGATCAGCTCTTGTGTGGTGATGATATTCCCCCTGGACTTCGACATCTTTTCTCCATCCCTAATGAGATGTTGACAGTGAATCCAATAATTGACGAATTTTTTCCCGGAGAAGGCCTCTGATTGGGCGATCTCATTTTCGTGGTGTGGGAAGATGTTATCCACACCGCCACAATGGATATCAAACGTATCTCCCAAATATTTGGCACTCATGACAGAACACTCGATATGCCAACCGGGGCGGCCGGGGCCTATTTCGGTTTCCCAGAAAGGTTCTCCCTCTTTTGGTGCTTTCCAAAGCGCAAAATCTTGGACACTTTCCTTTTCGTACTCATCTGAATCGATGCGAACACCTGTCTTAAGCTCCCTTTGGTCAATATTAGAAAGTTTCCCGTAGTTGCTAAACTTTGCAATATTGAAATAATAATTGCCCTCTCTTTCGTACGCATATCCTTTCTCAAGCAATCCCTTCACCAAATCTGCCATTTCTTGGATGTTTTCTGTGGCTCGAGGATAATGGTCCGCTTTCTTTATTCGTAACGTCTCAAGGTCCTCGAAAAATGCCTGGATATACTTTTCAGTGTATTTCGATAGGGACACGCCTTGATCGTTTGCTCCCTTTATTGTTTTATCATCCACATCCGTAATATTCATCACATGGATAACGTCATAGCCCATGAACAGCAGAAATCTTTTCAGCAGGTCTTCGAACATATAAGCCCGATAGTTTCCGATGTGAGCGAAATCGTATACCGTGGGTCCGCAGGTATACAATTTGACTGTTCCTTCTTGGAGAGGACGAAACGTTTCGATCGTTCCGCCCAATGTATTAAAAAATTTGATCATGATAAGATATTATGAAAATTGTGAATCTTGAGTCAATCTTTTTTGTGAAGCGTCGCCTAATTGACGGCAATTGCAGTTTGTGCCATAATCTTTGCTCTTATCTGGGAATCTGACATATGAAAATCCGTTTTGGCATACGAAGAGAGGATAAAAATCCTTGGGAGAGACGAGTCCCTCTCATCCCTTCTCACGCGCGAGAGATAATCCAAAATTTTCCGTTGGAATTGTGGATGCAGCCCTCGAGCATCCGTGTATTTGCGGATCAAGACTTTATCGTGGAAGGGGCTAAGATCGAGGAGGACCTTTCTTCCTGCTCTGTGGTTTTTGCCGTTAAAGAAATTCCTCTCGAGTTTTTTCTTCCTGGGAAGACATACATGTTTTTTTCTCATACCATAAAAGGGCAGCTTGATAATATGCCCATGCTGAAAAAAATGATGGAATTGGGAAACACACTTATAGACTATGAAAGAGTAGTGGATGAGAAAGGACAACGGCTGGTGTTTTTTGGGACCCAGGCCGGACAAGCCGGAATGATCGACACCTTTTGGTCGTTCGGACAAAGGTTGAAAAATCTGGGGATAAGCACCCCTTTTGAGGAAGTCCGACTGGCACATCAGTACGGAAGTCTTGTGGATGCCAAAGAAAGCATAAAAAAAGTGGGATGGGATATCAACAATATCGGGCTCGATCCCACTATTGTCCCGTTGATATGCGGATTCACTGGGTATGGGCATGTATCTCAGGGTGCGCAAGAAATTTTTAACCTCCTACCTTTTGAAGAGATATCGCCTTCGGATTTAGAATCCTTTTTCGAACTAGGTAATTACACGTCGAATAAAGTTTATAAAGTCATATTTAAAGAAGAGCACATGGTGAAGCCTTGTTCAGCCTCGCAGAAGTTCGATCTCGAGGAGTATTATGATCAGCCGGAAAGATATCAATCGATTTTTGAATCCTACATCCCCTTTTTATCGGTCCTGGTGAACTGTGTGTATTGGGCTCCCCAGTATCCCCACTTTATGACGAAAGAATACCTGCGTGAACTCTGGGAAAGGGAGCAATCTCCTCGTCTGAAAGTCATCGGCGACATCTCGTGCGATGTGGAAGGAGCGATCGAGTGCACATTGTACGCCACAAATCCAGGAGATCCTGTCTATGTGTACGACCCGATCGCAAATAAGGCTTTGGACGGCATAAAAGGAAGGGGAGTGGTGGTGATGGCCACCGATAACTTGCCCGCGGAATTGTCACTTGAATCATCATTGTTTTTCTCTGATGCGCTTTTGCCTTTTGTGCCAATGATCGCCATGGCTGACTTTTCTGGTGATTTTAAGGATTGTGATCTCCCATACCCGATAAAAAAAGCGGTTATTCTGTACAGGGGGGAGTTTACCCCTGAATATAAATACATGAAAGAATATATATAACCTGCACTATTCATAAATAATGCCGCTGCTTTTTTTATGAATAGTTCAGGTTAACTGACTAATCCAAATAAATTTATATAAGGAGTTGTCATCATGAAAAAAGTTCTTATCCTGGGAGCCGGACTCGTAGCCAAACCTTTGGTCAGGTATCTGCTCGATCAGCCAGATATTGAGGTGGAAGTTGCCAGCCGGACTGTGAGCAAAGCCATTAAGCTTATCGACAACCACCCCAACGGAACGGCAAAAGAATTAAATCTAAAAAATGAGGAAGGTCTGAGAGGTGAAGTGGCCAATGCGGATCTGGTGATCAGCATGGTCCCGTATGCCTTTCATCCAAAAGTGGCGAAATACTGTATCGATTTTCAAAAGCATATGGTGACCACTTCTTATGTTAGTGAAATCATGCAGAATCTTGATGCTGAGGCAAAAAAAGCGGGGATACTCATACTCAATGAAATAGGACTCGATCCGGGAATCGACCACATGGAAGCCATGCGAATTATTCATGAAGTCAAAGAAAAAGGAGGAGAGATCACTAACTTTACTTCCTATTGTGGAGGATTGCCCGCACCGGAGGCCAATACAAATCCGTTCGGATACAAATTCTCGTGGAGCCCGATCGGTGTCCTTTTGGCTGGGAAAAATTCGGCTCAGTACTTCAAAGACGGACAACAGGTTTTTATTCCATCCGAGAACCTTTTCGAGGATAATAAAATCATTCCGATCGAGGGATTGGGAGATTTTGAGGGGTATCCCAACAGAAATTCCTTGCCATACATAGATCTCTATAACATTGGATCGACCCGCACGATGCTTCGAGGAACTTTGAGAAACCTGGGCTGGTGTCAGACTATGAAAAAAATCGTGGACCTGGGACTTTTAGATGAAAAAGAAAAGGATTGGACAGGGATGACCTATGCGGGATTTCTTAGAAATCTGTTGAATGAACCGGCAGATACGGACCTGAGGAAATCTCTGGCTTCGAGAATGGACATAGAGGAAAATACAGGTGTCATCCAACGTTTGGAATGGCTGGGCCTCCTCGATGAAAAACCTCTCCCGGTCGAAAAAGGATCTGCGCTGGATATACTAGGTGCCTTAATGTTGGAGAAGCTTCAATACGAAACAGGGGAGAGAGATATGATCATCCTCGAGCATACATTCGAGGCCTCTTATCCAGACGGAAAAAAAGAAAAGATCACCTCTACTCTAGTGGACTATGGGATCACCGGCGGAGATTCTTCCATGGCGCGGACCGTCGGCCTGCCTGCAGCCATCGGAACCAAGCTGATCCTCGAAGGCAAGATACAGGAACTGGGCGTTTACATTCCTGTCATACCTGAGATCTATGTCCCGATCCTTGAAGAACTCAAGGGGATGGGCATTGAGTTCACTGAAAAAAAAGAGTGGATCGAGGACTGATCACGAACGATGTTGTTTGCAATACTGGGTAGCTGCTCTGCATTTTTTGGAGAATTAGATTGAAACGGAAACCGAGTGTGGCCGGTTATTTTTATCCCCAGGATTCTGGTGCTCTCAGAGACATGATCGAGGGAATGTTGGATCCTCAAGCGGATAAAGAAAAAGCCATCAGCGTGATATCCCCCCATGCAGGTTATGTCTATTCGGGAAAAGTCGCAGGAAGTGTGTTCTCTTCTATCATATTACCCGAGAATTTCGTTATTCTGGGTCCCAATCATCAAGATGTATCCACCGGCATTTCCATTATACGGCAAGGTGTTTGGGAGACTCCCTTGGGCGATGTTTCGATAAACACTACACTGGCTGGTCTGATCATGAAACAATCGGGCATATTGAAGGAAAATGCCAAAAGCCACTCCCAGGAACACTCATTGGAGGTTCAGATACCGTTTATCCAGTATTTGAAAGGGAATATCTCGTTTGTCCCGATCAGTATTGCCTATTTTGCCACGTATGATGACCTCGTAGAACTGGGGAAGGCTATTGCTGAGGCAATCCGAGAGTACGGTCAAGACGTGCTGATCGTTGCCAGCACGGACATGAGTCATTATGTGAGTCAGGAAGTGGCAAAAGAAAAAGACTTTCTTGCTATTAATAAAATCCTCGATTTGGATGCCCGGGGGCTTCATGAAATCGTTAAAAGAGAAAACATCAGCATGTGTGGTTTTAAGCCCACTACCGCCACGATCATCGCGTCAAACGAACTCAAAGCGAAAAAAGCGGAACTCATAAAGTATCAGACATCAGGAGACGTATCCGGAGACTTTTTGAAAGTTGTCGGATATGCAGGAATACGCATTATCTAATCTGGACACCTCTGAAGCCATTCTTTGTCCTGATGCTTTACATCCCTGTGTTTTTGATTTGAATTTTTTAGTGATTAATGCTATAAATTTTGGCGGAGAATAGAATTGAAAAAACCGACCTTAAGAGAAAAGGATGTCCAGATTCTAAATCTTATTGTGGAGAGCTATCTAAAGGTCGGAAAGCCCGCCAGTTCTGGACATATTTCCCAAAAAATGGATAATCCAGTTTCTTCGGCCACAGCAAGAAATATCATGGCCAAACTGGAGAAGCTTGGATATCTTGATCAACCTCATACTTCAGCCGGTCGTATACCCACGGATAAAGGCTTGAGATTTTATGTCAGCAACCTGTTCGAGGAAGCCATCTATCCTGACAAATCCATCGATTTGCTGACAGAAGACTTTTATCGCAAAAGAGGGGATTTCAATTCTCTATTGGATAATGTATCGCATATTTTATCCGAGTATTCGGATAATCTGGGCTTTGTCCTTTCTCCCAGAGTTTCAATCGTAAATTTCCGTCATCTCCGATTCATCAAAGTGTTAGAAGAAAAAATCATGGTAATTTTGATCACGACATTCAACCTAGTTCTTACAGAAATTGTGGAGACAAAAAGTTATTTCACTCAGACTGAACTCGATAGGGCTTCCCATTACATCAATGAAAACTTTATAGGGAAAAATTTGCGGTTTGTTCGGGACCTTCTATTGCAAGAAATCCCTGCGTATAAAATGAGATATGAAAGAATTATACGAAACCTTATTTCCCTTCTTAAAACCTATTTCCTCCAAGAGGAAAAAAACAATCAAATATTCATCCAGGGCACATCAAATCTTTTAGAAAAACCCGATCTGTTTGACATGGATAACCTGAAATCACTGTTTCAGAGATTCGAAGAAAAGGCAAGACTAGCCAAGCTGCTTTCTGATGTCATAAGTCTGGATAGGGTGAAAGTCCTTATAGGAACGGAATTCAGTCTACCGGATATATCGGATTGTTCGCTTGTCCTTTCTCATTATGGCTATGACCGACAAGTCCTGGGATCTCTGGGGATAATCGGGCCTAAAAGGATTCCCTACCGGAAAATAATTCCTTTGGTAGACTGTGTGGCAAAAAAATTGAGCGAGACCATCAGTTTTTCTCAATAGGGAGGAGAAATGTCAGGAAAGTCCAAAAAAGAACAAGAAGATAACGGAGAAGGCTTGGTGGAAGTGGAATACATTTCCGAGAGCAACAAAGGCTCGAAAGAATCGAGTCAAAAAGGAAATCAGACCAAATCATTGAAAGCTCGACTAAAAAAGAAAGAAGCAGAAATTAAAAATCTCAAGAAAAAATTTGAGAAAATGCAAGAAGAGTTTTTGAGAAAAGCAGCTGAAATGGAAAATCTCAGAAAGAGACTCGAGCGAGAAAAGAACGACTTCTTGCAATACGCTTTGAGCGAACATTTAGCAGAACTCTTGGGAGTAATGGATAACTTTGAAAGAGCTCTCGAGAGCCAAAATCAGGGTGAAGAAGAAAGTCTCCAAAAGGGAGTCGAAATGATATATAAACAGCTCTACGACCTGTTGCTCAAGCAGGGAGTAAAGCAGATCACGATCCAAGAGAACCGGTATGATCCTCATCTGCACCAAGCGTTTCTCACCGAAGAATCAGACCAGGTAACAGAGCTTCAAGTGGCGGAAGAGTTGCAAAAAGGATACACGATCCATGACCGCCTCTTAAGACCCAGCCTGGTGAAAGTCTATATTCCAAAAAAAGAAGAAAATTAATCATGGCAAAAGTCGTCGGCATTGACCTAGGCACAACGTATTCCTGTATCGCTTACATGGAAGGAATGGATCCCAAAGTTATCCCGAATCTGGATGGATTTCTGACTACTCCATCAGTCGTCAGCATCACCAGTTCTGGGGAGAGATTGATCGGCAACCTGGCCCAGAGGCAGGCTTTTACAAATCCAAAAAACACGATCACAGCCATAAAAAGACTCATGGGGAAAAAGTACGATTCCGAGGAAGCCCAAGAAACGATCCAGCGGATGCCCTATAAGCTTACGGAAGCTGCCAACGGTGATTTGATGGTGGAACTAGGTTCAGAAAAAATTAGCCCTCCGGAAATATCTGCTATGATCTTGGAATACCTGAAAAAATGTGCGGAATCATTTTTTGGTGAAGAGGTGCGTGAGGCCGTTATCACGGTTCCAGCCCACTTCAACGACCATCAGAGGCAGGCAACGAAGGATTCCGCAAGAATTGCAGGCTTAGAGGTGTTGCGGATCATAAACGAACCGACGGCCGCAAGCCTAGCCTATGGACTGAATACCAATGAAAACTCCACGATCGCCGTTTATGACATGGGAGGAGGGACATTTGACATCACGCTTTTAGAGATTAATGACGGTGTGTTCCATGTTTTGGCCACAAACGGGAATACCTACTTGGGGGGAGAGGACTTTGATAACCGGATCGTCGATTGGTTGACCGATGAATTCAAACGGAAGAAAGAGATCGATCTCTCTCAAGATAAGCTGGCTCTGCAGCGGGTAAAGGAAGCTGCTGAAAAAGCCAAACGGGAGCTTTCATTCACAACAGAAACAGAGATAAACCTTCCGTTTATTTATTCTATAGACTCGGGCTCTAAACACATCCAGAACAAACTGACGCGACAAAAACTCGAGGAATTGACCAAGGATCTCGTTGAAAAATCCTTTCCGTTTATCGATCAGGCTCTTGAAGATGCTAATCTTGAGCCAGAAAAAATTGATGAAGTCATCCTTATCGGGGGACAAACGCGTATGCCGTTAATCAGGAGCATGATCACAGATTTTTTCCGGAAAGAACCAAAAGAACAAATCAATCCGGACGAAATCGTGGCCATGGGTGCTGCAATCCAATCAGGCATTCTGAAGGGGGAGATGAAGGATCTTATCCTCTTGCTCGACGTGACACCGCTTTCCCTTGGCATCGAGACAGAAAAAGATCAATTCATCAAGATAATCGACAAAAACACGACCATTCCCACTAAAAAAACCAGAGCCTTTACGACGGTGGAACACGACCAAAGAAGAGTTCGCGTTCATGTTCTCCAGGGAGAAGAGGAAAAGGCATCGGAAAATATGTCGTTAGCTCGATTTGACCTGGTGGGGATCGAATCTGCTCCAGCCGGTGTTCCGCAGATTGACGTGACATTTGAAATAGATGCAGATGGCATTGTGAGGGTTTCTGCCCGAGATGAGGCAACGCAACGGGAACAGGGCATTGAGGTCAAACCTTCTTCGGGATTGACAGGTGAACAGATCGATAAAATCATAAAGCGGGAACAAACGCGCGAATTGTAGATACAGAAATGACAAAAAGGGATTATTACGAAATACTGGGAGTTTCCGGGGATGCGTCCCCGGGAACCATTAAAAAGTCCTATCGTCAGATGGCTTTGAAGTATCACCCAGATAGAAATCCTGGTGATAGAGAATCAGAAGATAGGTTCAAAGAAGCCGCCGAAGCATACAGCGTTTTGATAGATGCTGAAAAAAGAAGTGTCTACGACCGTTTTGGTCACAATGGTCTCAAAGGAGAAGGTTTTGGTGGATTTTCCGGGTTCAATTCTTCTGTCTTTGCCGATTTTGAGGATATTTTGGGAAGTTTTTTCAACTTTGGATTCGAAAACATTTTCGGTACATCCCGTCAGAGGGGAGCCAATAAGCCTAGCAGAGGAAGAGACCTTGCTTTGGAATTGGATTTGAAGCTAGAGGATGCTGTTTTCGGTACAGAAAAAGAGATAAAAATAACCCGGACCGACCTCTGTCCAGAATGTGATGGTTCCCGAATGAAACCGGGAACGGAAAAATCAGTCTGCTCGCATTGCCAGGGCAGAGGTCAGGTCCGCTACCAACAGGGTTTTTTCGCCATATCCCGAACGTGTTCTGAGTGCCACGGAAGCGGAGAAATCATCCCTTTTCCCTGTAAGGATTGCCGAGGAACAGGCAAAATCAAGAAAAAAAAGACGTTGACTGTCAAGATTCCTCCCGGTGTCGACAATGGCACAAAACTAAGATTGGAAGGAGAGGGAGAGGCAGGTGACCAGGGAGCTGAAAGGGGAGATCTTTATGTCATCACCCATGTGAAAAGGCATAAGTTTTTTGAAAGGGAAGGCAACGATTTTTACTGCGAGATATCCATCCCGTTTACAAAAGCGGCATTGGGATCAACCATCGAGATCCCTACGTTTGAAGGGGCTGAGCCTCTTCGCATTCCCGAGGAAACCCAGGCAGGACAGACCTTCCGTTTAAAAGGGAAAGGAATCAAAGACCTTTACAGTCACCGAAAGGGAGATATTTTTATCAAGGTCTTGGTTAAAACACCAAAAAATCTTAACAAGGAACAGAAAAAAAATCTCAGGCGGTTTGCCGAGTCCATGGGTGAAAAGCTGGAAGATGTGGACAAGAGCATTAGCGATAAATTCAAAGATATCATTCATTAGAGCTAGTATTGACGGCGCATAGGTTCTATATTAAGGAAAAACCTCAAGAATCAACCTACGTCTTTCTCGAAGGGGAAGAACATCATCATCTGAGCAAGGTTGCCCGGATAAGGCCGGGAGAACAGGTTTGGCTATTTGAAGATAACGGGAAGCAGCACAGGGCTCGTGTGGAAGCGATCGAACAGAAAAAGACGCGCCTGCTTATCCTCGAAACAGAACAAAAGCGAGAGCCCAAAGTACGTATCACACTTGCGCAGGTATTGTTGAAAACCAAGAACATGGATTTGGTGATCCAAAAGGCCACAGAACTGGGCACGCATATCATTGTTCCCGTCATCAGCGATCGAACCGTTGTCAAAATGGGAGACAAACAGGATAAAAAATTGGAAAGGTGGAAACGCATTGCAGTTGAGGCTTCCAAACAATGCGGGCGTTCCACAGTGCCTGAAATTCAGCCACCATTAAGTTTGAAAACATTTATCGATGGAGGAAAGGAGGCCAGAAAACTTTTCCTTTGTGAACGGAGAGGGAAATCTCTTCGGGATATTCTGATGTACCCTCTTATAGAGAAGATAGAAAAACCAAGTTCTATCATCTTGCTGGTCGGTCCTGAAGGAGGCTGGACAGAGAGTGAAGAACAGGATATTATGGATAGCCATTACGAGGCTGTGAGTCTTGGCTCACTCACGCTGAGGTCTGAAACTGCTGCTATTGTCAGCTTGGCGATGGTTTCTCATTTTTGGAAAAACGAGGATGTTTCTTAAAGGACAGAAAGTCGGGAAATACGAAATCGTCCGTTCACTGGGAAGCGGAGGATTTGGATCTGTTTTTCTCGCCAAAGACACCTGGCTGAACATATTGGTGGCGATCAAAGTTCCGCATAAACAGTCCATAGAGCTGTTTAAACTACTCAAAGAGCCTCGCCTCCAAGCCGCGCTCAATCACCCCAACATCGTTCGTATGCTTGCGGCTGAAAAGGAGAACAAGGTTTTTTTTATGGTGATGGAATATATCAGAGGCTTGACCATGGAAAAAATCTTGGATAAGGAAAAAATTCTCGATTTTGAAACGGCAAACGAATACATCATCCAGATTGCTGACGCTGTCAATCATGCCCATAATAACAAGATTGTGCACCGCGACTTGAGACCGTCGAACATCATCCTCTCGGAGGAAGAGAAGATAAAAATCACAGATTTTGGAACATCCGTTTGGTTGAACAATGTTCCTTATGCCTCTACTCGGATTGGGTCTCCACCTTATATGTCTCCTGAACAGTTTATGGGAAAGGCAACGTTTAGGTCGGATATCTATTCGATCGGGTGTATTTTCTACGAGATGCTCATAGGCAGGCCTCCCATTTTTGACCCGGATCCGTTTAAAATCCTGGAGAAGGCACAAAAGGGGCAAATCACGCCCCCTCGGCTTAAAAACAACAAGATTCCGAAGGAAATCGAAAAAATTATCATGAAATGTCTTGCTGTGAAACTGGAAGACAGGTATGAGAAAGCCAACAGGATTATCAGAGACCTTGCCCTTTACAAAGGGAAAGATTCTGCCAAATCCGAACTGGATGAAATTAGAGCAAGAATTAGGGCACGGCATCGAGAAAAAGCCGATCTGTGCTGGAATTGCCGGAGGCCTCTGCCCCATAAGGAAAAGATCTGTCCCTACTGTGGGGAATCTATCTGAGGTAGGATGTTTGACTTGGAAATACAATTGAGATAATATGAATTCCCCGCATGTCAAAACGAAAAAATGGCACGAGGAGTGATGGATGAGTCTTTTTAGTCAAAACGGGAAAGTTTGGATGAACGGAAAACTCATCCCTTGGGGAGAGGCAAATATACATGTTGCCGCCCATGTTATTCATTACGGAACATCCCTGTTCGAAGGATTCAGAGCTTATGGCACACCAAAGGGGAGCGCGATTTTCCAACTCCAAGCTCACACAAGAAGGCTTTATAATTCGTGCAAAATGTACCGTATGGATATTCCATATACTCAGGAAGAGTTTAACTCGGCTGTAATTGACACCGTGAAGGCGAATAACCTTCCCTCTTGTTACATAAGACCGATCGTATACCGGGGTTTTGGGACATTAGGGGTTGATCCCTTTCCATGTCCGGTAGATTGTGCTATTCTTGTCTGGGAATGGGGACAATACTTGGGAGATGAGGCTTTGGAAAAAGGAGTGGATGTGAGGGTTTCTTCCTGGCAGAGGATGGCACCCAATACATTTCCTGCATTGGCAAAATCCGGAGCTAATTACATGAATTCCCAGTTGATCAAAATGGAAGCCTTGACAGAAGGTTATGCGGAGGGAATAGCCCTAAACGTGCGGGGCCATGTCAGTGAAGGGAGCGGAGAGAACATCTTTTTGGTATACGATGGTATTGTTCGAACGCCCCCGCTATCCTCTTCCATCCTTCCAGGAATAACGCGAGCAACCGTCATTCAACTTTCTAAAGACCTGAAAATCCCTGTTGTCGAAGACACCATACCTAGAGAAATGTTGTACATCGCTGAAGAAGTCTTTTTCACCGGATCCGCTGCTGAGATCACACCGATAAGGTCGATCGATAAGATAACAATAAGCTCCGGGGAGAGAGGCCCGATCACAAAACGGCTTCAAGAAGAGTTTTTTGCCTATATTAACGGAGAAAGAGAAGATAGGTACAATTGGCTCACGTATGTAAAATAGGAAAAATTTTGGGAGGTAATTATGGATATCGATGAATTTTTGAAAGTCGCTATTGAAAGCGATGCATCCGACCTTCACATAAAAGCCGGAAACTATCCGATTATCCGGATTCACGGGAAACTCCAACCGCTCACACAGTTTCCTCGGCTCAGTCCAAACAACACCTTTGAGCTGGCCAATCAGGTGCTGAATGAACACCAAAAGGAAAAATTGAATACAGACCTGGACATCGATTTGGCTTACAGCCTCCCTGGCTTTGGCCGTTTCCGAGGGAGTGTGTACCACCAGAGGGGAAGTTTGGCCCTTGTTATGAGGATTATCCCTTTAGAGGTGAAACCGATCCGAGACCTCCTTCTTCCCAAATCAATAGAAAAAATTGCACTGGAACTTCGAGGATTGGTCATGGTAACAGGAACCACAGGTTCGGGAAAAACAACAACCTTGGCATCCATGATCGACCACATCAATATACACAGGAAGGAAAACATCATTACCGTTGAAGATCCGATCGAGTACCTCCACAGAGATAAAAAAAGCACGATCAGCCAGAGGGAAGTGGGCCTTGACGTGACAGATTTTTCTCGAGGGTTGCGCGCATCTCTACGTGAAGATCCAGACGTTATCATGGTTGGAGAAATGCGGGATAGAGAGACGATCGAAACAGCCCTTTTGGCTTCTGAAACAGGGCATTTGGTCATGAGCACTCTCCATACGTTGGATGCATCTGAAACGATCAACCGAATCGTTACCGTCTTCGCTCCTCACCATCAGAGACAAGTCAGACTTCAATTGGCAAGTATTATCAAAGCTTGCATTTCGATGAGGCTCATTCCTAGAAAAGATGGACAGGGACGGGTTCCTGCATGTGAAATCATGATCAACACGCCCTATATTCAAGAATGTATCAATGACAGGGATAAAACCCTTCTTATCCGCGATGCTATCGCTGCAGGTGTTTCCCAGTATGGAATGCAGACCTTTGACCAATCGATCTATCAACTGTACAAAGACGGCTATATTTCCTATGAACAGGGTTTGAGGTATTCTTCCAGTCCGGACAATTTCAAACTCCGAGTCATGGGGATACGCTCGACTCTCGACGTGGCTCTCGAGGATATGGAAAGTGAAATGATCGCTATTGATAGACCTGAAGAAGAGGTTAAAGAAGAAGAAGAAGAGCTGGAAACAGCAGAAAAGGAAAGAAAAGACGAAAAAGAGGACAAAGAAAAGTCATAAATGCGTGCCCAGGAAATCAGAGAGACGTTTCTCGATTTTTTCGTTGCCAAAAATCATCGAGTCATTAGAAGCGCCTCCCTTATGCCCAAGGACGATCCCACCCTTTTATTCACCAACGCGGGCATGAATCAATTAAAAAATACATTCTTAGGTCTGGAAAAACGAAGCTACTCGAGGGCGGCATCTGTCCAAAAATGCATGCGGGTGAGCGGAAAACACAATGATTTGGAGCAGGTCGGAAAAACAAACAAGCATCACACCTTTTTTGAGATGTTGGGAAATTTTTCTTTCGGGGACTACTTTAAAAAGGAAGCCATAGAATACGCATGGGAATTGGTGATTGAGGGCTTCAAGATGTCCCAGGAGAAGCTTTATATCACGGTTTACCAAGAGGATGAAGAGACGTTCCAGATATGGAATAAGGATGTCGGCATCTCTGAAAACAGGATTTTTCGGTTTGGAAAAAAGGATAACTACTGGGCCATGGGGGAAACAGGGCCCTGCGGCCCTTGTTCCGAGATTCATTATGACCTGGATGAAGAGATGGAAGTTGGAGATCCGTATGACTTGATAGAAAAGGGAAGTGATCGATTCCTGGAATTGTGGAACCTTGTCTTCATGCAGTATGAGCAGCCCGAAAAAGGGGAGCTCCTAACACTCCCATCTCCGTCGATCGATACAGGAATGGGATTGGAGAGAATCGCAACAGTCCTCCAGGGGAAAAGGAACAATTACGACACAGATTTATTCCTTCCCTTGATTGAAGCTGTATGCGATCTGGCAAGCAGGGAATACGCCTCAGATGCCAAATCGAATACTTCCATTCGGATCATCGCTGACCATATCCGGGCTGTGACATTTTTGATCGGGGACGGCATCATGCCATCTAATGATGGCCGTGGGTATGTTTTGAGAAGGTTGATCCGGAGAGCCTGCCGTCAGGGGAATTTATTGAGTATCGATGAACCATTCCTGTACAAGCTCGTGGGAGGAGTGGTTGACATCATGAAAGATGCCTACCCAGAACTTCTCTCCTCAGCGAACTACATTGCCAAAGTTTGTCTCTCCGAAGAAAGACGATTTGCGATGACTTTAACCTCTGGATTGAAGACTTTTGACCAGTACATCGAGGAGGCGAGGAGTCACTCCCAGAATGTCCTGTCAGGGGATAAGTTGTTCAAGCTTTATGACACATTTGGCTTTCCGGTCGACCTTTCTAGAGAGCTTGCTGATGAGCAGGATATGAGTGTCGATGAGAAAGGATTCCACGAAGAGTTGGAGAAACAGCGTCAGCGAGCTCGTCGTGCTTGGAAGGGAGAGGTACAACAAAAAGAAAAGAAGGTCTATGAAAAAATTAAAGACCTTCCAAGCGAGTACGTGGGATACGATCTCGACAATACCGAGGCCAAAGTTGTTGCCATCTTCAAGAGTGGCGAGATTATCGAACAGCTCGATGAAGGTGAGGAAGGAGAAATATTCCTCGATGTCACGCCTTTTTATGCAGAGGCTGGCGGTCAGGTCGGAGACTCAGGAATTCTGCAAAATCCTCATTTCTCTGGGATTGTCGATACAGCCTATTTCCCGATTCCAGAAATCAGAGCTCACAAGCTCAAAGTTATTTCGGGACAAATCCGAGTCAATGACAAGGTTGAAGCCATGATCGATCTTCCCCTGAGAAAGTCCCTGAGCAAGAATCACACAGCCACTCATCTTCTGCATGCATCTCTTCGGGCGATACTCGGCGATCATGTGAAACAGGCTGGATCACTTGTATCACCCGATAGACTGCGCTTTGACTTTACTCATTTTACTCCTGTCAATCCGACGGAATTAAGGCAGATCGAAAAACTTGTGAACGAAAAAATTAGAGAAAATATCCTGGTTCAAACCAAAATCACGACCATGGAAAAAGGAATAGAAGAAGGTGCTGTTGCCATTTTCGAGGAAAAATATGGCGAAAATGTTCGGATGGTGACTGTCGGTGATTTTAGCAAGGAGCTGTGTGGGGGAGTCCATGTCCATAGCACTGGGGAGATCGGGTTGTTTAAAATCGTCTCAGAGACAAGTATTGCAGCGGGAATGCGCAGGATCGAGGCTTTATCGGGCGAAGCAGCTCTTTTGCATGTCCAGGAAGAGGAGGACATTCTTCAGGAAATCCTCCGAATGATGAATTCGCCGAAAAAAGAACTGGTGGAACAGATCAGCAAACTGAGAGTTTCTGTTAAAAATATGGAAAAGGAGAGCAAAGCCCTTCGTCAAAAAATGGCCAATATTAGGCACCAAAAAGATTCCCAACAAATCCAGACGATCCAAAATATTTCTGTCCTGACACAAGAGGTGGAGGGGTTGTCCATCAATGAATTGCGGGAATTGGCTGATTCTCTCAAACAAAAACTGGATTCCGGGATTGTCGTTCTCGGCACATCGGAAGGAAAAAAGGCTTTTATCGTCATTGCGGTGACAAAAGACCTGACCGATCGCATCAAAGCCAATGACATAATCAAAAAAGTGGCTCCTCTGGTGGGCGGTGGTGGGGGAGGGCGACCAGACTTTGCTCAAGCCGGCGGGACAAAACCTGACCAAATTGAAGCCGTGTTGAAAAACATCGGTTCGATCATCCAAGAGTTTATTCCCCATAAAATCACCCCAAAAGAGGATTGATAAAGATTTTTTTTCTGCCATCATATAATAATAAACATGCACAAAAAAACGAACATCCTTTCCTGTGCCCTTAACGTGGTTGGCGTATTTCTGTATGTTTTTTTTCTGTCGGCAACCGGAAAGGCCGATGTCCTATCCAGTTCTAAAAAGCCTTATGATGACATCGTGGTCGATGTTGCGCAGAGATTAGGAGTGCCGGTCGAGCTTGTCCACTCGATAATCAAAGCGGAATCCAACTACGATACTTGGGCCATATCAGCTAAAGGAGCCATGGGATTGATGCAGCTCATGCCCATAACGGCTACTCAGTACAAAGTGATGAATGTCTTTGATCCCCGCCATAACATCGAAGGGGGAGTGAAGTATCTTGTGGACCTGATAAAGCTTTATGACGGAGATACCCGGCGTGTTCTTGCGGCCTACAATGCCGGGCAGGAAGCCATCAAAAAGTATGGAGGTATTCCTCCGTATCAGGAGACAAAAAATTATATCAAAAAAGTGATGGCCGCATATCCCAAGTCGAAAATTTCCACACGGACAAAAATTTATGCTTTTTATGATGAAAACGGAAGATATGTCCTGACCGATAACAAGGCCCTTTGGGAAAAGAATAAAAAAATATCCAAATAATTCCTTTTCCCTCTCAAACATATCCCTTAACAGATATGCTCTTGGGAACAATCTCGAATGTGGCAGGAAGTTTCCCTACCTGTTCCCCATCGATTTCGATCAGAATATCTTCGTTAGGGTCTTCTGGGATAGCCTCGATCTTTTTGCCTTGGAGGAAGGAAATTTTGGGGTGGGAGAGATGGGTGCCCGCATATATTTTCCACACATTCCTTAGGAACTCCCAAACCTTCATTCCCTTGATCAATACGATATCGAAGAGCTCATCGTCCAAACGGGCGTTTGGGGCAATCTTCATTCCTTTGCCGAAAATTCGTCCGTTGGATATCGCGCCGATCAGGTATTCACCTTGAGGAATTTCTTCACCATCCACCTTTAGTTTTATCCGTTTGTTTTTGTAATGGAAAAACGTGGCCAGCGTGCTTTTTAGGTAGGAGGCGGCTTTTCTCTTGGCGCGATTCTGGTTCATGCGTTCCAGAACCTCACCCCCAAATCCAAAATCAGCAACGTTCAGGAAATACCTTTCCTCACTAAATCCCGCATGAGTCTGAAAGCTTGCCCTACCGACATCTATGGTGGGTGAGCCTGCTTGGGTAATCACCTGCATTGCCTTTTTTAGATTTGTAGGGATATGCAGGCTCCTGATGAAGTCGCAACCTGTTCCCGAAGGCACAATCCCCAATACCGTGTTCGGATTGATGATAGTCTTGCCATCGAAGAAACCGTTTGCGATCTCGTTGATCGTGCCGTCGCCTCCGACGCCGACGATCAGTTCAGATCCATCCCGGATAGCCGCCCTGGAGATGTCAATGGCTTGGGAAGGCTTATCCGTAAACTCGTATTTGAATTCTTTGAGAAATACATTCAGGGCCTCTTTGATTTGAGCCCATCTTCTTCGTGTTCGGCCCTTGTTAGATTCAGGATTTACGATCACTTGTGTCTTCAGAGACATCCCCAACTCCTTCAACTTGCTTTACGACCTTTTTTTTCCCGAATAAGGAAATTCCTATAATGCCTCCTAAAGCACCCAAGGCTGAAAAAATGATGGCTGACACCACCAATCCAAGGACAGTCCAGACAATAGAACCTTCAAAGCCTCCGTCCTCCAGCCAGGACTCCCAACCCGATGGCATTTCTTCATAATATTGCGAAAACCTATCCATCATCCCCTGCACGAGCTTTTCACTTATAGCACGGAAAGGAATGTTGACAAAAGCCTCAACGACAGCCGCTATGATTCCCGTGAAGATGCCAACAATAGCGCCATCTCCGGCCGTTAAAACTATGGAGGATTCTTTGGTGAGAAAATAAGCGGCTAATATACCGCCTCCGATAATCCAGAGACAACAGAGACAGTTGACAATCGGTATGCCAGAAAGAACGCCGGCTATTACCCCTCCGATCAATGCTGGGACAAACATTCCTGGCCTTTGGTCGTTCATGTCGCCTCCTATCGGTCGTTTTTTCTATTCTAGTTATTTTTGCATCTCCATTTCAAGACAATTTTATCCCATGTTCCGCACTTTGAGAGTGTGCATTTTTCGAATTAATCCATCCATATATGGTTACAATGATACCATCAATTATAAAAATTTTCAGGCAGTCCCAAAAGGCGCAGAAGCTTTTTCTGTA
>Ga0114930_10000359_pt1 | contig 48411 bp, 40 predicted proteins | sample AnhtaG_FD_87300 | JGI IMG/M metagenome (GOLD analysis project Ga0114930, IMG submission 87300) | Deep subsurface microbial communities from Anholt, Denmark to uncover new lineages of life (NeLLi) - Anholt_01485 metaG | ecosystem: Environmental > Aquatic > Marine > Oceanic > Sediment | place...
AATGAACAATATATTATCGACTTATTAATTTTAGAAAGAGTTTCGTAGTCCACTTTTAATTTCTCTGTTACCTTTGGCCTAAATGTTTCTAGAATTATGTCAGCTCGTTCAACTAATTTGTAAAATATTTCTTGGGCTTCTTCCTTCTTCAAATTGAGAGCAATTGATTTTTTGTTTCTCATTATTACTGAATTAAAAGCGCTCTCGCGGTACCTACCTTTTTGAAAAAACGGAGGTGGACTCCCATATGGATACCTCGGATCCTCAACCCTAATAACTTCAGCACCAAGGTCTGCTAATATCATTGAAGCGTATGGGCCTGGTAGCATCCTTGCGAGATCAATGACTACTATCCCTTCTAATGGTAAATTCATAATATAGATTAAAGCTTACTATTATAAAAAAATTAAGAAAACAAATAAAATGCTATTTAATTAAATTTCAATAATTTCAGCTTCCATAGTTTCGGTGTCAATAATCGCAAATGTGGGTTTATTTGTTATATATCCACAAAGTTCACCTGGGTTCACAATCAGCACATCATTATGCTTTCTATTTACTATTGTATGCGTATGACCAGATAAAATAATATCAAACTTTCCAGAGTCTGCTAAAGCATCTATAGTTTCTTGTTTGGGCATGTGTGAAGCAAAAATTCGCTTGCCTCCTAATTCAATTATTAGCTCATGACCATTTTCTGCAAATTCACAAATTTGCCCTAAAAGTTGTTTCAAATACGAAATTTCTCCATCGTTGTTTCCAAATACACCATAGAAATGTTCTTTTATAGAATCCTTAAGATTATTAAACCATAATTTAACGAACGGTGCAATATAATCGCCACAATGGATAAGTGCGTCCACATTTTTTTCGTTTATTACAGAAACTGCTTTTAGTATGTTATCGCGGTTATCGTGCGAGTCTGAAATAACTGCTAACTTCATAAGCTTAAATAGGATTCTAAATAATAAAAATCTTGTTTTTACACAAATAAATAAATTATCCTTGAATTATTATTAGTAGAAATTAGTTAAACAAACTCATTGATTAAAAATGATAGAAGAATTCATGAAATCTGAGAAGGAAGCTATTAATAAGGAATTAGCAGAATATTTCTCTTATCTAAATGAAAATGAGAACGAAATTCTATTAAAGGATTTTTTTGCTCATCTTCAAGAGTTTATTCTAAATAAGAAGGCAAAACGACTACATCCCATTCTACTTATTGCCGCATTCGTAGGTGTTGTAAATCCTATTAATTTGGATGATCAAATTGATCAAATTAGGAAAGTTTCTTTAGCAGTAGAATTGTTACATAATGGTCACTTAATTCATGATGATCTCATTGATGCTGATAACGAGAGAAGAGGTAAACCTACTTTTCACATCCAGCTTAAGAATGAATTAAATCAAGTTTACGATAATACAAAAATTCCGAATAAAGAAGACTTAATCAAGATGTACGGTAGAGATATGAGTATATTAGGTGGGACACAGGGATATCTTTTAGGATTAAATATTATTAAAGCATCGAGATTTTCTGATATCTTAAAATTACAGGTTATAAATGAATATACAGCAGCAATGGATAGTTTAATGAAGGGGCAAATTATAGAAGCATATATGAATTATCATAATATTACTATGACTTTAGAGCAATATTTAACTATCGCAGAGATGCAAAGGGCGAGTTTGCTTGAAAAGTCCGTAAAGATTGGAGCTATTTTAGCTAAAGGCAATTTTCACTATCAAATTAATCCTTTAAGTAAAGCAATGAACTTAATGGGTCAAGCATTTGCGATCCGAGATGATATAATTGACCTAAAAAGTGATATTAAAGCAAAGAAGAAAAAAATAATATACATATTTGCTGTTCAAAATACGGATGAAGACCAATCAAAGACTCTAAATGAAATTTATCATTTAGAAAAATTAAGTACAAAAGATGTAAAGGAAGTTGAAATAATTTTCACTGAAACTAACGCTGTGATAATAGCGGAACACTTCTCTAAGAATCTAATAAGCCAAGCAAAGGCATCACTTAGGGATATTTATCCAGACCTTAATAAGGATCAAAAAACATTCTTTAGTGAATTTTCGGACTTTATGTATATGAGAGATTTTAAGTAATATAAAGAAGAATGTTAGCATACAATATATTGAGTGTCTAGATGCTTTAACATCAAATTATTTAACTCTTTAAATACACTCAACACATTTTGGTTCTGTAAGGATGAAGTTTTAAAAAACCCGTTCATATTCTTTTCTTGGATAAAATCAAGTATTTTTTCTTCGGAAACAAGGGTCTCTATAGGGGAAGATGACATTAAATCGCTTTTACTTCCAACTAATAATTTTGGAAGATCTAAGCCATTAGCGTGTTCTAGGATTTGATCATACCAAAAATCTAACTGCTCAAATGAATTTTTACTTGTTAAATCAAATACTAATAGAACTCCATTAGCTCCTCCTAAAAATTTAGGAATTAAAGCTTTGAATCTTTCCTGGCCCCCAAAATCAAAAATACTTAATACATTATAGGTTTCTGTAAGACTCTTAATTTCGTCTTTAGAACGGATTTTTAGATCGATGGAGTGAAAATTGACTCCAATTGTAAGTGAAGTGTCGAAATTAAACGAGTTAAAACAAAATCGGTTGAATAAGCAAGTTTTACCTGCACTAGGACCCCCTACTATTACGGTTTTAAAAGTATATAAAATTTTTTTTCCTTGAGTGTATGTGTCGATCAAATAAAATACCGATTTTTCTTGGGTTAGAAGGTGTTTTAAGTTAATAACTTCTATAATTAATGCTATAAAAAAAATTTTAGCAATTTGGTGTTAAAATATAATACTTAAATCTTTATTCTAAAAATGCTTAGAATTACTTAATAGCATTTATATTAGCAACTTAAAAATTTAGAATATCCTATTTAGAAGAGATATGGTTTTTAAAGCACCTCCAAGCCAAATAGTTATAAGACCGCCTGTAGAAGCAGGTAGTGTACTCATCGCTGTCACAGGAGGTTGTAATTGGAATCTTTGCCGCTTCTGTGGCACATATAAAGGGATCTATGGATTTACTCAAGATTATGCTATACGCCCTTTAGAAGACGTATTAAAGGATATAGATATCTATGCTGAAAAAAATAATCACGGATATCCCGTTTTTTTAGCCGGTGGTAATCCTACTTCGGCACCAACCGACTATCTCGTAAAAATAATTGAATATGTAAGGTTAAGAATGAAAAACGTACCACGAGTGAGTTGTTACGCAAAAGCTTTAGATATTCTAAGGAAAAAAGACGAAGAATTGAAACAACTGGCAGAAGCAGGATTAGATATAGTGTACATGGGATTAGAAAGTGGGAGCAGCAAAATTCTACGAATTATGAAAAAGGGCACAAATGCAGAATCTATGATTAAAGCCGGAGAAAAATTGTTAGCTTCAGGTATAAAACTAAGCTTGTATATTATGTTAGGTTTAGGAGGGAAAAAACTATCTGAGGAGCACATTAAAGGAACAGCTAGAGTTCTCACTGAAGTTAATCCTACAATTTTCCGATTTAGAACTTTAAACATATTACCTAACACTCCGCTTTGGGACGAATGGAAGCGCGGAAATTTTGAATTATTGTCTCCCGTAGAATGTCTTATTGAAGAACGAGACATTATCGCAAATTTAGGAGAAAATGTTACATCTCAAGTGTTCAACGATCATGTTTCAAACTACTGTTTTTTAGAATCCGCAAACATTAAAAACGATAGAGATGCGTTCATTAAAACATTAGATTCCTACATCAACGATCCAAAAATAAAAAATTTATCACGGAAAAATTTGACCCAAATGTAATCCAGTTCCTTCCCTTTTTTATCTCTTTATTAAAATAAAGTGCTAAGAAAAAATATATATTTTCCATAGACTAAATACCTAAAATTTTAAAATAAAAATTGTCTTTATTACTAATACTAAAATTTCAATGTTACGAATAATATTTACCGTATATTCTTTCAAAACACAATTTTAACCGTGCAAAAAAATGACAGATAGTAGTACAGATTACTTCCGCAGTAAAGTTCATTATAAATCATTAATTGCGACATTCGATGATATCCTAATTCAACCAGGGTATACTAACTTTGAACCCTTTGATGTTGATATGTCTACTAATTTAGGATCATATAAATTTAATTTACCTATAATGTCTGCAGCGATGGATACAGTAACCGAAGAATTAATGGCAATCAAAATGGCTTTATTAGGTGGATTGGGAGTTTTACATCGAAATTGTTCTTATGAACGACAATTGGAGATGGTCAGAATTGTAAAAAGAGCAAGATCTTTTGTTATTGATGATGTTGCTACCATACAACCTAATGAACCAATTTCAAAAGCGAAACATATGATGGAAAATTACAACATAAGTGGTATTGTCGTTGTTAATGAGGATAACAAAGTTTGTGGAATATTCACTAAAAGAGATATCCCTTTCTCTGAAACTGAAATAAGTTCTGGTAAAGTAAAGAATTTTATGACGAAAGATGTAATATCCATTGAACCTGGGGCGTCCAGAGAAAAAGCATTAGGTATTCTTTTTGATTCTCGTAAAGAAAAACTTCCTGTGATAGATAAGGAAGGAAGTTTGAAGGGACTAATTACAAAAAAGGATTTAGCTCCAGAATTTCCCTTAGCTTCTATGGATAGCGAAGGGCATTTAATATGTGCGATGGCTTTATCTCCTAAATTTCCGGAATCGACACACCATCAAAAATTATTAAAAGAAATAGAGAATTATGTAGATATTTTCTTTTTTGATGTAGCAGATTTTTATAAAACATCCGATATTAAAGGCACAAAAAAACTCATGGATTTCTTAGATTCAGATTTTGTATTAGGGAATATTGGAACCTATGAAGCCGCGGAGCACTTAATTACGAAAGGTGATTTTGATGAGGAAAAATTCATTGGATTAAAAGTTGGAATGGGATCGGGTTCAATTTGCACTACATCCATTCAGACAGGAGTAGGTGCTCCAACTCTTTTTGCAACTGCTCAAGTCGCTGATGCGATAGTGGATTATGGTGCTAAAATTAGCTTAATTGCGGACGGAGGTTTCAAAAATCCGGGAGATCTACCTAAGGCGTTTACAGCTGGCGCTGATTGGGCGATGAGTGGTCACTTTTTTGCGGGATCAACAGAAAGTCCTGGATATGTTGACACTATACAAGGCAGAAAAGTAAAAATATACAGAGGAATGGGCTCAAAAGAAGCGAGGACATCTGGATATGTTTCAGATCGATATACAGAAGGTTCAAAAATGCTTCCAGAAGGTGTAAGTGATTACGTTCCATTTGTTGGAGACATGGAAGGCGTACTACTCTCTTTAAAAGAAGGACTTTTAAACGGGATGATATATGCCGGAGCAAAAAGTATCAATGAGATGAAAAAGGCAAAAATTGGCGTAGTTTCTTATGTAGGACAGCGTGAGAGTAGACCTCATGACCTACTTAGTAGGTATTAATCTTAAAAACATCACTCTTTGACATTAAACCTAAAAAAATTGAGTGAAAAGCATTTTATTAAATCCCTATTAATTAACTTAAAACAGCGTTAATCTTTACTTAGTAGTATTAATTTTGAATTTAATACCATAATATAAAAGAATAGATGACGATGAAAAAAATTGAAAGAGCGATCATCAGTGTTTTTGATAAAAACAACATTCTTAAATTTGTTAGATCTTTGACCAGTTTTGGAATTGAACTTTTATCTACTGGAGGAACCGGAAGGTTACTGAAAGAAAATGGTATCAGTTTTGTAAAAATATCCGATTATACAGGTTCTCCCGAGATGTTCGATGGTAGAGTTAAGACATTGCATCCGAAAATTGAAGGAGGAATACTCTACCGCCGCGAAGTTAATAAAGATTCTGAAGATGCTCTAAAATACGACATCCCACCAATAGATATGGTAGTGTGTAATTTATATCAATTCAAAGAGGCAATTGCGAAACCCGATATTACTTTAACTGACGCTTTGGAAATGATTGATATAGGAGGTCCTACAATGATAAGAGCAGCAGCAAAAAACTTTCCTGACGTCGTTGTTGTGCCCAATGCTAAGCACTATGACGAAATTATAGCTGAGATTGAGCAATTAGGGGGAATTAGCGACAAAACTAGAGCAAAATTAGCTCAAGAAGTCTTTACCATCATGGCTGATTATAACGCGGCGATTGCAAATTACTTACAGAGTTATTATCACCCAGATCAAGTCATGAAAACAAATTTATTTAACGCTTATGAAAAGGTTCAAGATTGTCGTTATGGAGAAAATTGGGATCAAGCCGCAGCTTATTATAAAAATCTATCTTGTAATTACGGTCTTCATAATTTAAAACAACTTGGAGGAAAAGAGATTTCATTTAATAATTATTTAGATATTGATGCGTGCATTCAAATGCTTCTAGATTTTGATCGAACCCATTATGTAACAGCTATTTTAAAACATACAAGCCCTAACGGGATTGCTATCGATAAAACCGGCCAGTTAGAATCTATTAAAATGGCGTTTAAAACAGATCCCTTATCTGCATTCGGGGGAATTTGGGGTTTGAATAAGGAAATGACCGCAAATGCAGCAGATTTTATCGTAAATAAAGAAAAGATTTTTGTAGAAGTCCTTTTGGCACCATCTTTCGAAAATGAAGCGCTTGAAATCCTTGAACAAAAAAAAAATATGAGGATAATAGAATTTGGCGATTTGCTAGACAAACGAGAAATCATCTATAGAAATCATGAAATTAGAGGCGTGTTGGGAGGAATTTTAGTTCAAGAATATGATCATAAGCCCATAATTAATGAATGGAATGTTGTGAGCAAAAAACAAGTAACAGAAGAAGAAAAGCAGGCTTTAATCTTTGCCTATAAAGTTTCAAAATGGGCAAAGTCTAATTCCGCTTGTTTTGCTCAAATTTATGAAACTGGAATCTACACCATAGGCATTGGAGCAGGACAACAGAGTCGAGTTCATGTAGTTAAATTAGCAGCACAAAAAGCAAAGGAATTTGGTCACGAAACCGAGTTAAGGGATTCTGTTATGGGTACTGACTCTTTCTTTCCATTTCCAGATGGTTTAGAGGCCGCTGTAGATGTAGGAGCTAAAGCCATAATCAATCCTGGAGGTTCGATTCGGGATGATGTTGTTATTAAGCGCGCTGACGAATTGAATTGTGCATTAGTTTTTTGTGGTAAAAGGGTTTTTCGACATTAAAAAGTCTAATTTCTGTTTCAACTTAATTGATTTAATAAAAGAATACCACATAATTCCAACTGTTTTGAGCGTTTTTAAATCAACAGAAAAAAAGTTTTTAAATCCGTAAGTATAAATTAATACACTAATTAGTAAAATATTTTTTTTTAAGAGCGAGGACTTTATGGACTTTTTTTCAAGTAATTTACGGGAAACTATAGAAGCGATAAACAAATTAATAGAAAATAATGTTAGTTTAGTTACTACTAAAAGCATAAGAAGATGCAATAATGTTAAAGCCTCAAATCGCTCTAAAATAAATTTTATATGGAGATCTCTTAATTATCTTGAAAAAGAAGGCATTTTAGAGATGAACGGTACCTATTCTCCTAAATCATATAAAATTAAATCGCCCCAAAAAATCAATATTGAGGGAATAATCTCTCAAATTGAAAATAAAAGGAAGTCTTAACGCGATTTTGTAATACTTTATGTTAGATTTAATCTATTTAACAGATCTTTTAAATTGTTCTTATTTTCTACATTTTCAGTATCATTTAGTAACCTTTTTTGATAGAATATGACATTTCCATATTTAAGCTCTAATTCATTAAATAACTTAACCCAATTGTTAAAACTTGAGATTGAATCTACAACTTCTGGATCCTCTTCAAAAAACTTTATGTCTTCTTTTTTTTCTGTAGAAAATGATGTAGATTTGAATTTTTTAACAGTAAACCCTTGTTTTTTTAAAAGTGAGGTATTAGCTTTTCTCACGAAAGCTTCTAAACCACTTCTCCAATGAACATATTTTTCGTTAATTATATCAATTATTCCTTGAATCATCCTAATTTCTTGAGGAAAAATCGTTTCGTTCTGCTTAGTCAAGATTCTTTTTATTTTTTCAAACTCAGTATTGAAAGTTTTTAAATAGTCTGTTATCATTTTCGAAAACTCAAATAAAACAGCATTATAATTTTGGGCAAATATAACATCTGAACTAGCAAATGTAAGGGTTTCTTTATCAAATATACCGTTTAACATCTTATTTTTCAACAATTTCTCAAAAATAGAATTCATTGTTTCAATTTCTTTTTCTTCTAAATTCTTTCCGTAAAAAAAATCATGGAACGAAAACATAAAACTATTTTCGAGCATTAAACTTTCGATTCCTTTTTCCGTGTAAAAAATTAATTCCCCATCTTTATTATGGAAAATTCCCTTTATTTTTTCATTATTTTGCAACTCTATCAATAAATTTTCGACGATAATAGAGGTTACATCTATATCTCCTAATTGTATAACATTTTCAGACCTAGATTTGTCGATTAACATCAATTTGATGTCCTTTTTGGATTCCTCGATTTTATCCTCGTTAAAAATGAGGAGTTCTCCTTTTTTAAAATAGTTTAATCCTAAATCATTGATAAATTCTATAAATAGATTATATGGCATACCCGTTTTCTCAATATATTCGTTAATTTCAATTAGTTCTTTTTCTTTTATTTCCTCTCCTATTAGTTTTAAATTTTCGTCCAATTTGGTAAGGATATGGCTTCTATCTATGTTTAATTCTTTTGCCATTAAATTTATCTTTCTTTCTCTCTCGTTTAGAATTGTTATCGAGTTTATTTCTTCGATCTTCTTATTTAGAAATTTCGAATAATAAAAAATTTCTTTGTTTCTGTCAAATATTCCACTTCTTGTATCTATAAAAATCTCCAAGATTTGAATTAACAATACTTTCTTTATATTTAACTTCTCAGAGAGGATTGGAATTGAATAATAACCAAGTAATCGAGAATTTTCAATTTCTCTTTTAATTTTTGATAACCCTACATTAGTCAACCATTGAGTTCCTGCTCTATAATGAGTTAAATAACCTTTTGGTAGATTTTTTATTAATTTAATGAAATCATTTTCTAATAAGCGATCTCTATAAGATTTGAGATCAATTGTAGGATTTTTTGCGGCTTCCGTGTTAATTTGTTGCTGAATATTTTTCAAAGAGTAATAGGCCGCGTTATTTTTTCCTATTAGAAAAACTTGTTTAGTTGAATTCGATATATCTCTTATAATTCCACTAATAAAATCAGGGGGTAAATAGTCAAACTTTTTAAGGTTCACCATTCCTTTACTGTGAAATCCTTCCAATAAATCGGATTTTACATAGTTATAAGAATAAAAGTAACCCAATTTTGAATAATACCCCCTTATATGCCTTAACTTTATTAATGTGTTTAAAAGTAGTCTCAATTCAGGTTCACCCTTAATTATGGGAGAAAATACCTTGAGTATTTTTCTCTTTTGTAATTTTTCTTCCTTCCCAAATAGTTCCATTAATTTCTCTTTCTCAAGTTCATAGAAATAGACATTTTTTTGTTCTTTGATGTTGATGTAAAAATAGATTTTATCGTCCTTTTTATTTCTTAATTTTTTTCTTTTGACAAATTCCTTTAAGTCCTCTCCCGTCTCCTTAGAAATTTCCGTAAAATTGTATTTTTTCATTAAAAATATGTTCTGAATAGTAGTTAATAATTCTTTTAACCCAAATTGTTCCATATCTAAATCTTTCAGCAACGGAAAAACAAAGGTAAATAGAGGTAATAATTTTAAGTAAATTTTTGAGTGTTCCTTGCTAAAGTAGCGGGTTATTAGTGATTTCAAAACTTCCCTTAAATCAAACAAGTTTTCAAAATCAAAATCCGTACATTTCTCTAAAAAACCCATTAATGTTATTATATTATCTTTATTTTCTTCACCAGATAAAGCATTTATCAATTCTCCTTTATATATACACATTAATCTGGGTTGTTTCTTGCCCATCTCTTGCAAAAAATAATAGATATTGTCTCGTACATCTTTATTTTCATCACCCAAATTCTTAACAAATTTTGGTAAATATCTATTAATATAGTCCTGATTTGAGAGCATGGCAAATCCTAGTATTATGAGAGTATTAACCTTTAATTTTGGATCATCAGAATTGATATAATTTTCTAAAACATTAAATACGCTCTCAGTTATTAGTTTAAAATCGTGTTCTGCTAAAATGCTCAAAATATAAGATGTAGAGATCGCATGTTCTTGCTTTTCTAGTAGTTCCTCTAATTGTTTGATTACTTTTTCTACTTTTTCAGTCTTATTTTTATCAAGTAACTTATTGAGTTTCTCAACTAGAGGATAAATCTCTTGATCTTGTTCAAACTCTTCCAAATTAAACATTATTAACGATTTTTAATGTTTAATCTAATAATAATTTTTTGAATGGGGCTAGCTCTAAAATATCCTTAATTTCTCGAAGAATAAAGCTTGGATTAGCCATTTCCAAACCAGTTTCAGTACCATGACCCGAAAGTAGTGCGATACTTTTCACTCCTGCATTTAACGCACATTCAATATCTGTAGGAAGATCTCCTATTAGATATACTTTGTTTTTATCAATAGGAACTTTTAAAAACGGTTTAATCTGTTTTAGCGCAACTAAAACAGGATGACCATGAGGTTTTCTTACTGCCGTATCGTCACGGGAAACATAAACAGAAAAAAAAGCGTCTAAATTTAACCGTTTTCTAAATAACTCTAATCTTTCTCCACTTGTATTTGATACAATTCCAAAAATGACTTGATGTTTTTTTAATTCTTTTAAAATACCCTCTAAGTTTGGTTTTAAAGTCTCGTATTTTTCGTATTTAGGATAGGTGCGCCTAAATTTTATAAAGAATAAAATCCTCTTCCATCTACTTGGAATGTATCTTTTATATGCTCGATAGATGTTAAAAAATGCCTTTAATTTATTACTCGAATCGGCCTCCTCAAAAATCCTTGCAATATCTATCAATCTTAAAGATTCCGTGTTTCTCCAGTTGTAAAATCCTTTTTTTAAGTACACTGAAGCAGTAAATTCAAGAGCTTTTTGAGTAATAACTACGCCATCAAAATCGAACAATAAAATTGGAGGATGAGTCATCTGTATTACTTAAAATATAGTCTAATTCTTAAATCTAATGATAATTTAGAAAAAATATAATTAATAATGGAATTTTTAAATATTTAAATGATAGAAATTTAAAGCCTTACTTATCTTATTCTTGAATTCAAATGGTAAATTACCTAATTTAGGTGTTCTACCTATTTTTTAGCATATTGATACCAGGGCATGGGGATGTTATACCCTTATATATCGTTTAAATTTAAGTTTGCTTTTTATAAAACTATCTACATTTAAGTAGGAGCAAAACGGTGTTATTATTGTGAAGGATAAAAGAATCATCAGCGTAAAGAACCCTAAGTTGCGGAAAATCCGCGATTCACTACGAGAATTATTATTTCAGGCTTCAAGCGCAGAATGGAATAGAATTTACAATGAGATGAAGGAGATCGACGCAAACGAGGAGGGGGATTCTATACCTATGGATGAATTAGCGCCGTCGCAACTAAAACGCTTTAGGGAACTCCAAGATCTGAAAAACAAAAATCGAGAAGTAGCGAGGAGGTCGATATGTATGTGCTACAATTGCGGCAAGCCCAACCAAGATATGTATTATAACCGCCCATACCGTACGTGGTTCTGCGTCGGTTGTGTTGACTTTTTGAAAACCGCACACATAAAGATGGAGGTTAAGAAAGCCCGCGGAGAATATACATGCGACCCCGACGACGAGTTTGGTCAAAGTTTCTTTTGACTTTTTGTTGTTTCTTTGTGGCTCTTTTTTTTTAATTGTTCGTTTAAAATATAAATTTAAGCTGTTCAACACACAATCAATCTTTTTAGAGTCAAAATAATACAAGAAAAAAAATAAAAATAAATAAAGTATTAATTTTAGTGGTTTAATTTTAGTTTACTCTGAGTTATGCATCCAATTCGTCTGGTTCTATTGATACGTGGCTCAATAAGTAGTCTATCTGCTTCTGCTTCTTGTTGATGTTTAGCACGGTATTTAAGGGAATTACATCACCATGTCCAGGCATAAGCGTGATTGACCCTGCACGCAATATAAAGAACTCAAACACATCTGGGATTTCCTTCAAGATTCTTAAGCTTTTTGTGGGGATTCTTTCTGCGCTTGAGAAGATTCCGGTCTTATGATAAATTTCGTTTCTTTCAATTTTCCAGTAATCAAATCTCGATCCAAGAATAACGAGTCCGAGGATAAGTGCCATCATTAAAGCAATTACTAAATAGAATTCTGCTGTTATGCCAGGGTTAAATTCTCCTGTAGTAGTAGTAGTTTCAAACATCCCAGGCACAAGAAACACCAGAAGGATGATTACAATAACGATCACAAGAATTAAAACGAAAAATTTCGTACTACTAAAATCGAAAGCAACGATAAACAAGTTGACAAAGAATACAATAAGCCAGATATTACCCAACAATGCAACAGGAGTTGGGTAGATCATTTGCAGAAGCCATAGTACAAACGAAACGAGTGTTAGAGGCCAGAAAAATATAACTTTTGGGTAGGATCTTAAATAAATATGGTCTATTGGTTTAATTGGTTTATCAGTCATTTTATTCACAATTTTTGATTCGTTTTTTTTTATAATTTAAATGAAGTGATTAACTTCAATATAGAATTTTTAACCTAAAAATGTTTTTATCAATTATATCCAAAATAAGTCGAGAAATTAGATTCTATAGATTCCTAAGTGAATAAAGTTAATATGTAAAGTAAATCAAAATTTAAAAAAAGCTTCTAATTGATTGAACCATTTTATAGGAGTAATCAATTTGTTGGTTTCCGTTATCACTTGTGCCCATATGGCCCGGAAGTAAATATTTAACATCTAAATCATTGACAAACTTAATAGATTCAATCAAAGCGTCCAAAGAACCTCCTGGAAAATCATATCTTCCAAAACTCCCTCCAGTAAATACTAAATCTCCAGGGATTAAGATTTTTTTATTGGATTCGTAATAACAAATTGATCCTTGGGAATGGCCGGGAGTATGATAAATGTGAAAAGTGAATTCTGAGCCTAATTTAATTGTTTCATCTATGTTCAGACTGTTTACCTCTAAAGGGATAATTTCTAAACCGAATGTTTTTGGGCTGATCCCGAGATTTCCGGGAAAAATCTTTGATTCGTCGCCTTCTCTTAATATTTTCGTCGTTTCGCCATAAGCAAATAATTCAGGAGGATTATTTTTTAGAACTTTTAACAACGGGTACAAGCCAAGAACATGGTCTACGTGTTCATGAGTTAGAAATACTTTAGTTATTTTTCGATAATCTAACCCCAAATTATTCATACCTTCGAATAAACCTTTTAAGGAAATTCCATTTCCAGAATCAAAAAGTGCTAACTCACCCGTGCTTTTGTCATTAATTATAAACTGATTACAATCCAACATCGGGTTTTCTTCGAAATGATACACATCTTCAGTGACTATTCTTCCTAATTTTACGGAGCTCTCTGTATTAGAAAAAAACATTTTTCTTCATTTTTGCTATTTAAAAAAAAAAAATTGACTTAACTTTAATGTTTTTCTCTTTACTCTTATAAAAAACAATTAAAATTAAGTAAATCAATTAAATAATATGGAAGAACCTTCTGGTGAAAAAATTGAGGATAAACACGATCTCGAAAAATTAAAAAGTAAAATTGGTTTTGGCATCAAATTTTGGCTAGAAATTCAAGATAAGGATCGTAAAAATATTTTAGGTTCCGGATGGGCTAATTTACTTGAATGTATTGATAATACTGATAACAATGAGCCCAAATCTTTAACAAAAGCAGCGAGAGAATGTGGTTACTCTTACAAATACGCGTGGAACATTTTGAATAAAATAAAAGAAAGATCAGGAAAATCCCCCGTAGAAACTAGAAAAGGCGGTCTTGGTGGAGGGGGATGGGTTAAATTAAACGATTGGGGTAAGTATTTATTGAAAACATATAAAAATCTTTTTTCCGAGCTAGAAGGAATTGAAAAGAAACTAGAAAAATCGTTAAAAATTGATTAATATAAATCAGTTTATTAGAATTGTATTTAATTATCTAAAAGATTAAATATTCATTTAGTAAGATATTCTAATTTATCCTTCCTCTTTTGGAAAAATTATTTATTTAAGGAAAATCATTTTATTATATTATTGTACTAAAATACTTAAATTAAGAGATTTATAATACAAGAACATATAATCTTAAAAATTACGATTGATTACATATGGCAATACCTCTCCCCGGAACACCAATTATAGTAGACATTGGTTCAGCCTATACTAAAATAGGATTCGCGGGAGAACCTAGTCCTAGGTTTGTTTTCCCCACGATTACGGGGACTGAAAAATATAAAGCTGTTATGGTTGATGTTAGTGGCCGAAATATATATATCGGTTCAGACGCTTCAAAAATGAGAGGTGTTCTGAAGATTAAGCACCCTATCGCAAGGGGCGCGATAATGGATTGGAACGATTATTATGAAATTTTAAATTATATTTTCTATTCGCTTTTAAGAATTGAAAATCTTTCTAATTATCCTGTATTATACACTGAACCTCCGTTTGTTCAGCGTGAAACTAAAGAATATATCGCTCGTGTTTTATATGAAACCCACAGAGTAAAGAGCTTAATAATGATTCCAACTCCAATACTGTCGTTATTTAGTGTAGGGTTAACAACTGGAATAGTAATTGAAAGTGGCGATGGAATCACGTGGGTATGCCCAATCTTGGGAGGAGAGATTGTTGATCAATCAGTTCAAAAATTAACTTTAGCGGGTACTGATGTTAATCAACATTTAAAGAATCTATTAATGAGGGAAGGTATCAATATTGAATCTAGTGCTGTTGACGAGATAATCAAAGAAATCAAAGAAAAAAACTGTTTTTTCTCCTTAGATCCTGAACAACCTCCAAGTGTAGACGAGACTTTTAGTTTTACTATGCCAGATGGATCCAATATTAATATCCCAAACTATATCTTCCACGAGGCTCCCGAAGTATTATTTAAACCTAATTTATTAGGCTATAATATATTAAATATTCCACAAGCAGTACTAAATAGCTTACAAGGAATTGATAAATACTATTGGAGCGATCTTCTTTCCCATATTATGATCTCTGGTGGAAATCTCTCTTATTCAGGATTTGAAGAAAGATTAAGATTAGAATTAACTCGTTTAATCCCCCAGTTGGGAAAAATACCTAAACCCAAAATTATCAAGCTTTCAAGGGAAGAAAAGCAAAAAATGAGATCAAAGAAGAAATCACAGAAAAATGAGGATACTTGTCCTCACTGTGGTAAGCTAGTAGATCTTACAGATGGTAAAGAATTTTGTCCATTTTGTAACGGAAGAATGGTTCTACCCGAGCTTTCAATTGGAAACTTCAATATAGGTAAAAACCCTAAACTCGAAAAGGAAAAGAGAATTTGTCCTAATTGTAAAAAAAAAGTTGATGAGGAAGACTCGCTTTTTTGTCCTTATTGTGGAAAAAGTTTTCCACTACCAGAGATACCCGATATACCTCTTGAAATCATAAAAAATACTCCGCCTGCTAGGGAGTTCTCTGGTTTTTATGAGTCATCGGAACAGGTAATAAGGTTTTTCGTTCCCGAAAACCTACAGTTCGCGATTTTTAATGGTGCTAGCATACTCGGAAGCTTGGCCAGCTTTCAAAGCCTATTTGTAACTCACGAACAATTTCAAACCAACAGTGCTGCTCTCTATAAGAACATTAGTGAAATTTTTTAGATTTTATTTTGATATATTTATTTTTTATTTTTATCATAATTTATGATAATCTAACTAAAAACTCAAAAGATCGTTAATTTTTAATTTCACGTTAAATTTAAAAAATTAAAATTTAGTTAAAACCAGATTGGGGTTTTTTTTTAATTGAAAAACAGAGTTCGGAATTTAACATTTGCACTATTGTTAATTACTTTAATGTTAAGCATTACGCCAGTAGCGTTGGCAAAAACCCGTCAGAGTCATTTAGTTGATTTTATTTATGAACAACAAAAAGAAAACGAAAGTTTTGGCGAATCTCCTCAAGATACAGCTAATGCAATTGAAATTTTAGAAGCGTTTGACTCTTATATTGTTGAAATCCTATTTGAAGAGACGAAAAGTGTTGATATATCCGCTTTAAAGACATATTTAGGCGATGAAATTCAAGCCATGTTTGATACAGGAGAAATTGATATCTACAAGCTATATTATTTTTTAGAGACACTAAAAACATTAGGATCGATAGAAACTTCGTTAGATTCAGATTTACATGATAAAATCTATACTTACATAAATGAGACTGTTCAGATCGGAGGGGGCTTTAGTCCTACAAACACATCTAATAATGCAAATATGGTTTCAACTTATTATATGTATAACATTCTTACAACAATTAATGAACCAGTTGATAATCAAACACTCCATAAAAGTTGGGTATTATCGTGCAATAATACTGACGGGGGATATGGAGGAAATCAAACTTTATCATCCACATTAATTACTACATATTTTGCGGTTTATTTAATAAGTGAGTTAGGAAATGAATTAGTCGATCAAAATAATACCCTGAATTACTTCAAATCACTCTATATAGGGGACTCCAATAATCTTGAACACTACGGTGGTTATTTACCTGACTCGTACGCTGAATTTCCTTTACTAAGTAGTACATTCTTCTGCGTTGAAGGAATTGGTTTAATAGACGAGAATGAATTAAATAAAGACGCAACATCTAATTGGGTTTTAAAACATCAGGTTTACTCCGATGGTGGTTTTAGTGATTGGGTTGAAGGAGTAGATCAAAGAATTTCATCCATTAGCACATCTTATTATGCCTTCAAATTATTACAAATTTTTGATTCATTAGGTTTATTAACCGAAGATATATTCATGGTTGAATTAGATATTTTAACCTTGATTATTGTAACTTCAGTCCTAGGAGTAATTATTTTAGTTGTTTACTTAATTTGGCGTAGGAGAAGAATTTAAACTTTTTTATCATTTAATAAGCATATAATAATACTTATTTATTTCAATGAATTCCTTGTTTAACATATATTTGAATTAAATTAAGTGACTTTTTTGGTGAATTTTTTGGGAAAAATATTAAATGGAAAAGAGTTAGCACAAAAATTAAACTTAGAATTAGAAAGAAAAATTTCAGTGATTTCTAAAAAAACGGGAATAAAACCAAAATTAGCAGGTATTTTGGTTGGTAACAATCCTGCTTCAGAATTATATTTAAAAATTAAAAGAAGAACCTGTGCTGAAATTGGAATTGATTCAATGTTAGTCAATTTAAAGCAAGATATAAGAAAAGAAGCGTTATTAAATGAAATCGAAAAGTTAAATGAAGACAAATCTGTTCATGGGATAATTCTACAATTACCTCTACCAAAAGAATTAAAACCTTTCACTAGTGAATTTAATGAGAAAATTAGTCCTCTAAAAGATATAGATGGACTTCATCCAATCAATAGGGGTAGATTGTTCGACTACAACGAAGATCTTGTACCTTGTACTCCAAAAGGGATTATAGCGCTTCTAGAGTACTATAATATAGAAATCAAGGGAAAACATGCTGTTATTATCAACCGTTCAAATTTAGTTGGAAAACCGTTATTTTTCATGCTTTTAAAAAGAAACGCAACGGTATCAATTTGTCATACTTCAACAGTAAATATCAATAATTTCATTAAAGGTGCAGACATTTTAATAACAGCTGTGGGCCAACCAAACTTTATAACTAAAGAAAAAATAAAAGAAGGTGTTGTTATAATAGATGTAGGGACAAACAGAGTAGATGGAAAAACATGTGGAGACGTTGATTATAAAGGAGTTTTTGGTAAGTGTTCTTGGATTACTCCAAACCCAGGGGGTGTTGGTCCAATGACAGTTAGTTTTTTACTTCAAAATACATTCTATGCCTACCAAAACCAAATTAAAATTTAATTGTCTTGAGCTGTTACCTTAATTATTTCAAAAAAACAAAAATCTAATAAATAATTCAGATTAGAAAGTGAAATTATTAATATACATACAACCTAATAAGGTTAGGATTAAAATTTGACCCTAATTTAAAAATGGCTATCTTGGAAATTGGTATAAATGTAGGCATACGGAATCTCTTTAACAAAAAATATTACGATTCCGATATGGGAGTTGGATTAGATCCCGAATTAAGAGCTGGATTTCTCTCTGCTCTGGAAAGTTTCACATCGGAAGTATTTGGAGATGATATTAATGTTATCTCATTAGCTTCTTTTAAACTAGTTTGCTATTGTGATTTAATTTCTTTACCAAGTGATGAATCGAATAAGCAACCATTGATTTCCTTTGCTATAACTGAAAAAAAAACGGATTCAGGGGTAGTTAAAAAGCATTTAAGTGAAATAAATTCCTATTTCCTTAATAGATATTCTCTTAACGATATTTTTTCTAAAAAAGAAAAATTTTTCAAGAAATTTGAAGTTAGAATTGATGAAATTATAGGAGATTTAAAATTAAAAACGGAAGATAGGTTTCGCTCCATTTTCTAATCTTATTTTAAAAGGGGACTTATTTTATGAGTTCAAATATAGGACCAGAAGCGCAAGCAGCATATAATAAATATTTGGACGCCACCTCTATTGATGAAAAAATTAAGCGCCTAGAAGAGTATTTGTCATTAGTCCCTAAACACAAAGCTACAGAAAAAATAGTAGCCCTAAACAAATCGCGTCTCTCAAAACTTAGAAGAGAACAAGAAGCACAGAAAACCCGCATTAAATCTATGGGTAAACAAGTTAGTCCTTTTTCAATAAAAAAGGAAGGAATCCAACTAATTTTAATAAGTGATTATCATTCTCCAGGTGTTGGAAAAACATCCCTTCTGAATTTATTAACCGGGGCTGCAAAAGAAAAGATAGCTAAATTTACTCCTCTTCCTGAAGTTGGTATTTATGAATATAACAAAGTTCGTTACCAAATTGTTGATATGCCCTCAATTATGGAGGGCGCTTCAAGTGGAATAGGAAACGGTAAAGAAATAATATCTCAATTAAGAGCTTGCGATCTTATATGTTTTTGCGTAGACTTATCACGTAATTATAAGGAGCAAATGGATTTGCTACTAATTGAATTGCATAAATCTCATGTACGTATAAATATCCCTCCTCCTCCGATTACTATTGAAAAGACAGGTTCTAACAAAATTCAGGTATTTTATTTAACGAATGAAGCTAAAGAAAATAACAATATTGAGGAGTTAACTGAGAGAATTAGAGAAATAACCCATGCTGGCGGTATACGGAATGGTATTGTGAAAATTTTCGGGAAGATTGATCTTGATAATATCGTTGATACACTCAATCCTTCTATATCGTACAAAAAAGCTATTATTTTAGGAACGAAGGGAGATTTGTCTCAAACAAAAAATACTTTTTATAATCTAGAGGAATATTATTCAGAACAATTCCCAGTAGTAATTGGAACGAGCGTAAAAAAGAAGGAGATTCCTGAGGCTTTTGGAAAAATTATATTAAAATTTTTAAACAAAATAAAGGTATATACGATGCATAAGGGAATAGTGGCCGAAAAACCGCTTCTAATTGAAGGTATTCAACCAACAATACGGGATGTAGCCATAAAAATCCACAGAAGTTTTCTTGAATCATTTGATTACGCAACAGTTATTCGGAAGGACGCCAGACAAGAAAAGAAAAAAGTGGGTTTAGATTACGAATTAAAAGAAAATGATATAATAGAATTACATACAAATAAATAAAAGATAAAAAATACTCTTATTAACTAATTCAAATAATCTTCTATATTGGAACTCATTTTTAATAACTTCTGGATAAGTTCAGAAAGGTCATGATCACTCAATGACTCTTTATCTATTAATTTACTGGCTAATTCTCGGTAAATTTCCCAACCGTTTTCTTTTATTAATTTTAGTTTTGTGCTAAAAGAATACAAATTAATATAGATATTTTTATAATCCCCTAGATGAATTGATTTATCCCCTAAAAGCTCAATAGCGTCTTCTAATGACTCTCTTGTCTTTTCCAAGTAATAATTTAGTTTAAATTCTACATCCTTAATTTCATTTTTTAACTTATTTACTTCATTTTGATACTTTAGAAAAGTTGTCTCGTCCTTCAATTTCTCTGAGAGGTCTACTACTGCTTTAGACATAGCAATTTTTCTTGTTAGATTAACCGTATTTTCAATTTTATATATCAACAAATCTCTTTCTTGAATTAAATTATCAATTTTTTCTCTTGATAATTGTTTTTTATGAGCCCAAATTGATTTTAGCATCTGATCGGGATGTTCTAGCAAAGATTTTCTGACAACTTTTACATTAGATATTATCAATTCTGTAAGTGGGTGATCTAATATACTGAATTCATCCTTATTACCATCCCAAGAAAGAAATAATTGCTCGTACTTATTTAGTAGTTTTATCAATTTTGGGATCACCTTATTTACAGATTTACTATCTTCCTTATCAGCAATAATGACCATATCAACTTTAACCTTAGGTAGCGAAGTAACTAGAACGATATAATCTTTTAATTCTATGCTTGTTAATTCTTTCGAACGATCTAACGATTCTCCTAGCACAAGTTCAGAAGCAAAAGCTTTTATTGCTGAAAAAAAAGAACTAAACATTTCCATTTTTCCAACACTTATCTTTTGGAAACTCTTGTCATATATCAATAAACCAGTGTGACTTTGATAAAGAAAAATGGAGTAAATCATATCGATACAGTGATGTATTCTTAATTCTTAAATATTTATCAGAGAATTTATCAACTAATTAATTATCGAATAATATTTCATTTATTAAATTTTTATCATTAATTTTTTTTTAAAATGAGCTAAAAAATCAATCTCTAATATTTCCTTCTTATAATCAGAATCTAAATTCGTGGTTGTATTAGATCTCGTTAGTAAACTTTCGATAAAATAAATTTTCTATTTTAACATTAAACTAAAAGTATTTAAAGCGTCTTACAATTTTAAAAGTTAATTAGGTGGTTTGGGCTTACTTAGGTAAGGCTAATAATGAAAAATATATTGTTTATTTGAGATTAGAGATAAAATGAATATTTTAAATTATATAATCAGAAGGATTTTAATCGCGATTCTGGTTTTATTAGGGGTTATAACTCTTGTTTTCTTCATCAGTAGAACAATAATGCCAGCTGAGACAATCGTACTAACAAGGCTTCATTTCCCTTTCACAGAGGCGCAGTATTACGCTGAATATGCTAGATTGGGATTAGATAAGCCAGTAATTGTACAATATTTTATATTTATGGCTGATTTACTTACCGGAGATTGGGGTTTTTCTGTAATAATTGTTCCAAATTCTTCAGTATGGGATATTATCATGCAACGTTTACCGAGAACAATCGAAATCACTGTACTTGCTTTAATAATCTCAATAGCTATAGGAATTAAACTTGGCAAAATAGGGGCGTCAAATCGAAATAAAACTAAGGATAATGTTACAAGAATTGTAACATATTTGGGTGTTTCTGTACCTGCTTTTCTTTTAGCAACGCTTTTTATTCAAATTACCCTATCTACCGGAACCAAAATTTTCCCATTTTTTGGTTATAAAACTCCTGGTATAGGAGACCCGCCAACGATTACTTACTCTCGAATAATTGATTGCATTCTTACAGGAAATTATGAGATCCTTTTGGATTATTTATATCACCTTTTTGTTCCACTTTCAGCTGTGATTATTGTTAATTTATCGACATTTACTCGACTGACAAGATCTAATATGCTCGAAGTTCTCCAAAAAGATTATATACGAACTGCTTGGGCTAAAGGTTGTACTAAAAAAAAGGTTTTTGGAAAACATGCCCTTAAAAATGCAGTGTTACCAACCGTTACTGCGATTGCCCTATCTGTTCCGAGAATTTTTGGCGGAATGGTTGTTATAGAGGTTGCGTTTCTTTTACCGGGAATGGGGTCTCTTTTTTATGAGTCTCTTACTAGAAACGATTATGGAATCTTTATTGTTTTGCTCTATCTTTTTGGATTAATAGCAATAATATCTAATCTGTTCGCAGATATTTCATATGCTATTTTAGATCCACGTATTAGATTAACATGATGTTTTGAAGATCACTTATATGTTAAATGAATCTTGTTTGAGAACTTATATTTTTAAATCTCGAATCTTTTCGATTACGTTGGGAATCTCAAAAACTGCCTTCTCATAATCGGGATCTAAATTAGAGATTCCTTTCGAAATATTCATTATACTTTTAAAAGAATAAATTAGATTTTCTAAATTAGATTTGAACATCAATCTAAAAGTATTTAAAGTTACATACAATTTTAAAAACAAATTGGATGCTTTGGAATCGCTCAAGTAAGACAATCATTTATAAGGGGGATAAAATGAATTTAATTAATTATATCATTAGAAGGATTTTAGTTGCGATTGTGGTTTTATTAGGGGTTATAACTCTTGTATTCTTCATTAGTAGAACGATAATGGACGCTGAGACTATTTTATTAATGAGCCTTCCATTTCCTTTCACAGAGGCGCAGTATAACGCTGAATTTGCTAGATTGGGACTAGATAAGCCAGTATTTGTACAATATTTTATATTTATGGGTGATCTACTTTCAGGAGATTGGGGTTTTTCTGTAATACTTATTCCCGGTTCTTCAGTATGGCATATTATCACGCAACGTTTACCAAGAACAATCGAAATCACTGTACTTGCTCTAATAATCTCAATATTTATAGGATTTAAACTTGGCAAAATAGGGGCGTCAAATCGAAATAAAAGTAAGGATAATATTATAAGAATTGTTACATATTTTGGTGTATCTATACCTGCTTTTCTTTTAGCAACGCTTTTTATTCAAATTACCCTAACTACCGGAACTAAAATTTTCCCATTTTTTGGTTATAAATCTCCCCGTATAGGGGACCCGCCAACAATTACTTACTCTCGAATAATTGATTGCATTCTTACAGGAAATTATGAGATCCTTTTGGATTATTTATATCACCTTTTTGTTCCAGTTTCAGCCATGATTATTGTTATTTTATCGAAATTTACTCGACTGACAAGATCAAATATGCTCGAAGTTCTCCAAAAAGATTATATACGAACTGCTTGGGCTAAAGGTTGTACTAAAAAAAAGGTTTATGGAAAACATGCCCTTAAAAATGCTGTACTATCAACCATTACTGCGATTTCCCTATCTATTCCAAGAATTTTTGGCGGAATGGTTGTTATAGAGGTTGCGTTTCTTTTTCCGGGAATGGGGTCTCTTTTCTATGAGTCTCTAACTAGAAACGATTCTGGAATCTTTATTGTGTTGATCTATCTTTTTGGATTAATTGCAATAATATCTAATCTGATCGCAGACATTTCATATGCTATTATAGATCCACGGATTAGATTAACGTAATCTTTTGTAGATCACTTATATGTTAAATGAGTCTTGTTTGAGAACTTATATTTTCAAATTTCTCTCAGAAATTGAAATCTTATTTTTTAGAAATAAAATCATTAAATTCTTCTTAATAAGCAAAAAAATCAATCTTTAATTTTTTCGATGATATTAGGAATCTCTAATATTTCTTTTTCATAATCGGAATCTAAATTCTTGATTCCTTTTGAGATATTTAGAATACTTTCAAAAGAATAAATTAGATTTTCTAAATAATCCGTAATGTCTCCCTTGTAGATTAAGATTTTAAGTTCTTCTTCGAGATATTCGCTAATCTTTCTAATTGAGAACTTCCTGTCAATTCTTAAATTCAGAATTATCCTTTCTAAATTAATTCTTCCGCATTCGCAATAGGGTTTATCCTTACAGTCGCAGTTGAAAATTTCTCCAGTCCATTTTACAACATATTCTATAAATTCATCTGAAAAGGATTTTCTCTTTTTTACATAATTTGCATCCATGAGCGAAAGGACACTCGCACTAAAGAAATTATTTGAAGAATACCTTGCTGATCTATGTTTTGACAAGTCTGCGACGACTTTTTTTGTTAAATATACATTTCTTAATGCTTTTAACTCGAGAACAATATCAACAATCTTTTTATCTTTCTTTTTTAGTATCTCAATTATTTCCAAACTTTTTTTAACAGTTAGAAAAGATTTAGCAATAGATTGACCAAGGAATGTAGATTTATAGTGATTATTGCTTTCTAAACGGATAAGTCGATAATCAACTAGTATTTTTAAGAATTCTCCTAATTCATAGTCAGAATTAATTAAATATTCATTAAATTTATATATCTTTTTTCTTACAATCCCTTCATTATACATCGAGATAAAAGCGAGTAGTTCAGTCAGGGATTTGACCTCATCTGGTTGCAGTTCAAAATCCTTAATTTTTCCATTAAGTAATCCTATTGCTATGGTTTCTTCTGTTTCTTTTGTTTTAAAGGAATAATTCTTTCCAGGTTCAATAAGAAGATATGCTAAACCAATATCATGCTTTTTTAACCTTCCAGCTCTTCCTAACATTTGCTCAAATTCAGCAACCGTTAATATGTTTATACCCATTGATAGAGATTCAAAAATCACTTGTTTTGCCGGTAAATCTACACCCGCAGCTAATGCTGCAGTTGCTACAACTGCTGAAATAGTTTGTTTTTGAAAAGCTTTTTCAATTACTAACCTCTCATCATTAGTCAATCCAGAATGATATGATTTTACTCTCAATCCTTTATTTTGCAAATAACTAGTCAGAGATTCGCATTTTTTTCTTGAATTTGTAAAAATTATGGACTGACCTTTAAATCCATAAGTTGACTTTTCTGTGTAAGTAGCTCGCACTAATTTAAATATATTTTTAAGTTTTATTGTTTCGTTAAGACATAATAGTAAATGTCGTTCGATTGGAACGGGTCTATTGTTGTACTTAATCAAAATACAATCTAACGATTTAGCTAAAGCTTCTGGTGCTCCTATTGTCGCACTTAAATATAAATATTGTGTCTCTTTGAAAATCGATTTTAACCGTGCTATCAAGCCATCTAAAATAAAACCGCGTTCTTGATCGCTCAAAGTTTGAATTTCATCAACAATTATTGTCCCTACAGATCCCAAATTATGTTTATTACCACTTCTTAAGATATAGTCAATAGCTTCGTAAGTAGCTATAATTATATCTGCGTCTTCCAAATCTTCTAAGTCTTCCGTTTCTTTCTTTTCTAAGATAGATTCTCCGACTTTCTTTATTATTTTTAAATTTAACGTTTTATATTTGTGTTTAAATTCTACGGTTCTCAAACTTGCGAGTGCTCTGATTGGTACAAGATATAGCAATTTACGCTTATTTCTTAGAATTCTTGTAATTCCGGCTAATTCACCTATTAAAGTTTTACCTGCTGATGTTGGAGCCATAACTAATTGATTTGTTTTTTCTTTAATTAACCCTCTTTCCATTGAAATTGCTTGGATTGGTAAAAGAGTTAAAATTTTAAATGTTTTTAGTAGCATTTTATAATCATCGGGGATTTCGAGGCTTTCAATTTTATAATTCAGATATTTCTTGCTAACTGGTGGATTTTTTTCAACATCATAGAGTGTTAAATCCTTATTTTTTATTGGATTGAAATCAACCTTAAAAGAGTTTAATATCCTATTTAGATCCCGAAATTTTAAAATTAAGTGATTAAAAAAATTCTTAAGCTTCGGGCTAAGTTTCTCAGAAGTAATAAGTCCTCTAACTTGAGCTTGTTTTACTACAACATCTAACGCACAATTAGAACAAACAAATTGAGATCCTAACGATTTAATCTTAGTTTTTTCACTTAAAAACGTAAATTTTCTATTCTCTAAGCACGATTTACAGAAAGTCATATTTATGATATTATTTTCGTCATAATGAAGATTCTTGAGCATTTCTTTTATTGGAGCAAAATCTTCTGATTTAGTTTGATTAGAAAAAGCGATGAATTGATTTTTTTTATCCAAAAAGAAATCTTTAAGAAGTCGAGGGTTAATTGGCTCTGAATTTCCATTGCTTTCACGTTTAGAAAAACTAACGGGACGAATCTTATTTTTAAAGTCTAATCCAAAGAGTACAGACCCCTTGAAAAATGGTTTTTTTATGTAGGAAATAGTCTGATTTTTTTTCTTGAAAGATTTCAAATAAAAGAAGTTTACATCGAAAGATAATTCTTTTTTATTTTCCCAATTTTTATCAAATACAATAAAATAATCTCTCGAAATGGTTACCAAAAGGAAAATCACTAAACTTATAATACACTTACTATCGTTGATGAAATAAAAAAAATTAGACCCTAAAATCCAAAAATAGCTTTAATTTTCTCGTAAATTTCAGTTACTTGTCTTAATTTAGCTTCATCGCCTTGATTTAAAAAATGTTCGATCCATTGGGCAAGACCCCCTCCATTGGGGCTCATCCATTGCTTGAAGTATTCCACAGCTTGACGTTCTTCGGCTGACATGTTAAAAAAAAATTGCTTTTTTTTTTTATAATTTAGTTTCTATTATATAAAATTATAAATTATATCTATTTTATATTTTTATAATTTTAGATTTATTAAACTAAAAAAAAAAACATTTTCAAATTTATTTCAGGTGATATTGATTTGCCAGATGTAAGAATTAAAACACCAAATTTAGACGAGATTTTTGAGAAGTGGAAACAACATTCCATAAGAAAAGATAAAAAAAAGATGGAAAAACAGTTCGGTACAAAAGGGGCGGTCTTCTCTCTAGACGCAGTAAGTGCAGCAGAATATGTAAAGGACACGCAAAAAGAAGCAGCAATCTATTTTGCGATAAAGAAAACTGTTGGTGCGGTTACAAAGGGTACGGAAGATAAAACGGTTCTTGCTCCAAAAGTAACGAGAGAAACATTCTATTCATTTAAGGGAAAATCAAAGATTAATAAAGACAATTGGAAAGGCGATGAAAAAGTACCAACTTATGAAACAATTCAATCAATTTCGTGTAAAAATTGTAGTGGTAAAGGGTATATAGAAAACAAGTGTAAGACTTGTAGAGGAACGGGAAAGATAGAAGAGAAATTAAGTGTATTAATAGGAGAAGATCAAAAGAAGGAGGATAAACCATTTTCATATCCTTGTGGCGTCTGTTATGGAACTGGTACAAGTAGTGAACAATATAGGGATTGTGGAGGCCATAAAAACATGTATAAATATCAAATTCTCCCAGTTCCTTTTAAAACTGTTGTGACAGGGATCCCAGTGCTCCATAGTAGCGCACAAACGAAATATGAAAAAGAGATTGAGCGAGACCTTCATCAAATGATCGAGGATGTTGAAGGAATAAGATTTAACGATTTTAAAAATTTAGAGTCAAAGGCTGAACCTTCGTTAGGGTATTGGAATAAGAACATTAAAAAAACGATAAGTTCAGCGGGAAGTGACTATAAAACCTACTCAAAAGATAAAGAAGCACAAATTACTACACAGATTTATCTATTTCCTATGATTCAAATGTTCTGTGAAACAAAAAAGGGAGCTAAGTTCGAAATTTACAGTTTAGGCTCGGCTAACAAATTTATGATTTACTCTAACTTCTAAAATATCTTGATTTAACCCGATCTTCATTTTTTTTTAATTTTTGGTTTTTTTACTGATTGTACAATCCAATTTCAAGATTTAAATTATATTTAATAAAAATTTAAATAATTTCTTTTTATCTCTTTTTTTAATTTTTTAAGCCCTATCCGATTTTTATGAAGAAATTATCTTATTCTAAGATATTGTAACGGTTAAATAATTTCATAACAATTTTTAAAAACCAATACAATATTTTTGGAAAACGGCCAATTAAAGCGTTAAAAGTAGTCATCATATCACTTTCTAATGAGTGTCTATTATTTTCAAAATCAGGATAACATAATCCTCCAGTAATCTCAGGTGGAGAACCAAAACTTCTAACTTTCTTCCATTGTTCTTCAAGGTTCCTTACACCTGACCAAGTTCTGTCTGATTTTACTTGAATTATTTTACTTGATTTCAACTTGATTTCACCATATATATTAATCAGGCCAACTCCACCAGTATAATCCGTGTTTTCAATAATAATAAGATTATCCCCTATTTTTAGATGCTTCTTAATATCAAAAATCTTTATATTATTTTCTAAAATTACGTAATTTAACGAATGACGAGTAATTACATGGCCGATGTGATTATCATTAACATTCACCTTTGCAAACGTCCCCGCAATTACTTGTAAATACGCAGTTTCGATTTCTTCGCTAACAATAATTATTTTTTTATAATAAGTAGTACTAATTTGATGCTTTTTTTTTGCATCAAGATAAATTGTTTCGCTAGGTATATTAGGGTCCTGCCATTTATTGTTGTTTTTTATTTCTTCAACTTTATTCTTATAAAATTCTAGTAACCACAAATATTTCGTTTTTATTGATTCAAAACCTTCTTCTTTTGCGACACTCATCCATAATAATTCGTATTCCTCTAAGAGGGAAGTCAAATCCTTTATTAAATTCTCTATTCCTTTAATAGTTTGCAATTTGAATTCATATTTTGCCCTTTTGGGGGAAAAATCGACTAACTTTTTAGAGTTTATTCGCTTTTTACAATAAAATTTAATGTGTTTAGCAATGAAGGCAAGATTTAGAAGATTCTCTTTATTTCTTACTACTTTCGTTTCTAAATCCTTACAAATGGTAATAATTTCATCCATATCTTTAATTACCAACTCAAACTTAGTAGTTTTTAGGTTTTTTCTATACTTTGAACTTTGCTTATTATAAGGATGACCAAAAAAATGAGTATAGTAAGAAGTTGGTCTAGCATGTAAGCGTTTATCAACTTCTATAGACCTTAAGATTTTTATTACTTTTAACAACCTTTCATCATAAATACCAAAAAAATGAGTTATAAGGCTTTTCCAATAATGTAATATGTTTACACCCTTTATTGGATTCCAACCTACTTGAGAGGAGTAAATAAAGCCATAAAATCTATTTTCTCTGATTTCCTTGTTATTATAATCTCCCCAACTCGAAGTGATTTCACCTATTGCTCCATTCTTAAAACCGTTTTTAATTAAATTTGTCATATTTTTTTCAGAACGCGCTAATGAAGGAAAAAGTCGATTATAATCTATTATAGATGGGCTAACAATGAAGGGTAATTTGAAGTCTTTTATTTTATCTATAAGAGGGTGATTTTCTTTTGTATTATATTTCCAATACATTACAATCATATCCTTAGGTAACCCGTCAAGAACTTCTTCGTACTTACAAAGGATATCATGATATATGACGATTTTCTTATATCCATATTTTTTAACAATCTCATAAACTTTCTTGTAATGATTCAAGTATGCTTTACCGATTCCTAGTTTTTCGATATAATCCTTAGAAGCAACTTTACCTACGTCCCAACTTTCGTCTGCAGCTATATGGAAATATTCTGATTTAAATACTTCACTCAAATCCTTTATCATATTCTCTAAAAGAGGATAAATTTCTTCATTGGAAATATTTAAACTATTTGATCCAGGAAATTCCCCATATTGCCAATATTTTTCGTTGTGTAAGATATTCTCCCAATGTCCAATAGTTTGAAATATCGGTACTAATTCTACAAAATGATCTTTCGCAAATTTAAACAAATCTTTTATTTCTTCTTTCGAATACCTTCCTCTTCCTTTTCCTATTTCGGGATGGTGTTCAAACTTGAACATATCCTGCATATAGACTAAATAATAATGATTAATTTTGAAATGACTTAGAATTTTAATAAATTTCTTAAGGTTCTCTATCGTTGCAGATTGACCTCTTGAAATATCATCCGATACGCCCCTAATTTCTAAAAGGGGAAAATCTATTATTGCTATTTGAGGTAATAATTCTTTATTTGAATTGGAATTCAAAAGTTGAATTAGCGTTTGAATGCCATAAAATAACCCTTGCATAGAATCCGCTTGTATATATAATCTTGACTCGTTTGAAACTATAATATATCCTTGTTCATTTGCGCATTTACCTTGCATTAGATGTTTAATCTCTAATTTAGGAAAATAACCTTCACATAATTCTAAAATCGAATTCTCATTAGGGGCTTGAGAATATTCAAGATCGTAGTTAACACTTAGTTTCTCTTTAAATCCAAATTCTTTAAGTTGTTCCTGGAATTGATCAATAATAGATAAATCTTCTTTAGATAAATTCGTTAAAATTGAAGATCTATCACTGATTTTCAATAAACTAGAATTTAATGACTTATAATAGAGTGGTTCTGGAAGCAATAGAACTTCTTCAACATTTAGTTCAGTTTGAATTAAGTTGTTTACACAAATAAACATATATATAAATTATTCTTAGCAAATAATAAGATTTATTTATTTTTACTAAGAACTTGTAAATTCTTTTATCAAAAAAATGAATTTACTATTTTGTATGATCTCTTCATAACGATCTTCAACTTAATTCTTCCCATCGTAGCTTTCGACTCACATTTTAACTAATGATAAGCCTAAACCTAGTCTATAAAAATCAATTGTCTCTTAAACACCTCTTTGGAATATTATTGGTTTTGAGCTTTACTATAATAATTACTGACTAGATTTTATTGAGATTTTCCAATAATAAAAGGCTCATGCTTAAACCGAGAGAAAAATTATAAATATGGATTCTTCATATAATAAAATGGAAAAACATTGAACTCTCATATGTGTGGCTTGTTATTATGAATAACAGAAAAATATTACGAAAACCGAATTTTTTAGGATATTTACGCCCCTTTAACTCACTAGCATTGTCTATGATTGGTATTTTTGGAGCATTTACTTGTGTGGTTACTATGGTTATAGCATTTCCCATCCCCGCCACTAACGGCTTTATAAATATTGGAGACGCTGTTGTTATGATAACAGGATTACTTTTTGGGCCAATTATAGGAGGTATTGCTGGCGGAATTGGATCTTTTTTTGCTGATATATTTTTAGGTTATCCACAATATGCCCTTGCTACGCTCGTTATAAAAGGTTTAGAAGGTTTTTTTGTTGGACTAATAGCAAACCCAAAGAAGAATTATAAATGGAATTATAGAGACTTCATTGGAGTTATAGTAGGTGGATTAATAATGGTATTTGGATATTTTTTTTACGAAATTATGATATTTGGAGTGCCTCTTGCTCTATATGAATTTATTTTAAACAGTATAATCCAGTTTGGTTTGGGTTCTGTAATTGCCTTAACATTTATATTTGCAGCAAGAAAGAATATTAAGACTAGTTTACCACAAGTGTTTGATAAAATTTACATCACTCCTGAATTAACTGAGTAATTAAATAAAGCCCCAAGTTGAATCTCCTAAATTTACGATCCATCGTAAAATTTATATTTTTGAAATCATCCTTTATCTAATAATAGGTAATAATATGGTGTAATTATCATTCTTGAATGGATAATTTTTTTTAGTATTTTAGGTAGTATTGGAGCTATTTCAGCAGCCGGTCTTTTTGTATTATTAACAGACAGAATTCAGAAATCACTCATTTCAATGTTGATCTCATTTGCGACTGGAACTTTACTCACAGCAGCGTTATTTGGATTAATCCCTGAAGCAATAGAGAGTGCTGAGGGGGAACCCCATACTGTAATGCTATTTGTTTTAGGTGGTATTCTTTTTTTCTTCTTCTTGGAAAAAATAGTTATATGGCGAAATTGCACTGATGAGGATTGCGATGTTCACGCAGCAGCTGGACCTATTATCTTGATTGGAGATGCTTTTCATAACTTTATAGATGGAATTGTCATTGCTGCTAGCTTTCTTACAAGCTTTACGGTTGGAATAGCTGTAGGTTTTGCTATAATTGCTCACGAAGTTCCACAAGAGACAGGGGATTTTGGAATCCTTTTACATGGTGGTTTTTCAAAAAAGAAAGCCTTTATTCTTAACACACTATCAAGTATAACAACAATTCCCTCAGCAATAGTTAGTTATTTTATTTTAGGAGAAATATCGTTTATCGTCCCTTACGCCCTAGCAATTTCCGCAGCAAGTTTTTTATACATTGCATTATCAGATTTAACACCGGAGTTACATCAAAAGTGGGGGTTCAAGCAAACAGCGCAACAATTAATTCTAATCCTTCTTGGAGTTACAGTAATGATCTTAACCATGAGCATCATGGGTCATAATCATTAGTATATAAAAAAAAAGTAATAATTAAGTCACATGCAAAATTTAGATTATACTGTTATTAAGTTTTTATATCGAAAAAGTGTTCCTCTAAAAATTGGAAAACTTGCTAAAGAACTCAGTATCCCTCACTCTACTTTGGGGAGTTGCATTACGAGATTAAAGACAAAGGGATTTGTAAAATACGAGGCTTACCGTGAAGTCGAATTAACTTCTAAGGGTAATGATTTAGCAATTGAATTAATTAGGCACGCAAGGCTCTTGGAAATTTTTTTACATTACGAATTAGGTTTAAAACCAGAACTTGCTCATCGTGAAAGTGAAAATCTAAATCTACTTTTCTCATGTGAAACCATAAATAAAATTTGTAAGAAATATAAGCATCCAAAAAAATGCCCTTGTGATGATGTGATCTTAAGTTCTAATCGCTGTGTATGTGAAACTGAGAGAGTGTAAGAATTTAATTAATGAATTATCGCAATATATAAGCTTAAGCTTTAAAAGGTTTGTCGTGAATCACTTTATCTATTGCTATTAAACAAACCTCTTCCCAGTCATCATTAGGGTCAATTCCTTTAGAACAATTATCGCACCAATCGTCAGAATAGCCGTCATCGAAATCATCGCTTTCTAAATCGCCATTTAAAGTGCCACCACAATAAAGGCATTCACCATCGTCGTATCTATCTAAAACTTCTGCTATTAACTCAACCTTCTTCCTATTGTTAATTTTTCACACCTAATTATCTATATGAAAATCTTTATTATAATATTGGTCTAAGATATAAAAAAAGTATAGGTGAAAATTTTATTAGAAAAATGAATTAGATTACCATCTTTGAAGCGTTGATTAAGGATTTTTCAGCAGTCTTTACCATGTCATGCATTATATCTTTAACGCTTTCAATAGATTTAATAAGTCCAATACTTTGCCCCAATAAAACTGCACCATCGTCGATATTTCCATTATAAGTCATTTCATAATGTTTTTGGTCCTCTAAAGCTTTTTCTGGAGTAATTTGAGTTTCAAGAGCCATCTTTTCTTCTTTACTAGTTATTACTCCATGGTTAAGTGAGTATTTATTCCTCCAAAGTCTAATAGGTCCTAATACACCGGTAACCCACATTGTATCATTTGCTCCCGCAGCAGGTACGATATTTTTATAGTTTTCATGAAACTCACTCTCTTTTGAGGCTATAAATCGAGAACCCATCGCAATTCCTCCAGCTCCAAGCGATAAAGCTGCAGCCATCCCCTCTCCTGTAGCTATCCCTCCACATGCTATTAATGGGAGGTCGGGGTATTTCTCTTTGACTTGCTGGAGAAGAACTAAAGAACTTACTCTTTCATAGGATTGGTGGCCCCCACCTTCCCAGCCAGTAATTACGACGCCATCACAACCAGTAGCTACGCATTTATCTGCCAACCATAGGGCAGGTGCTACATGAAAATGTTTTATATTTGATCCGCTATCTCTCAATTTTTGAAATGCCTTGTTATAGATCATCTTTGGAGTACCAGCGCTCGTGATTATGTAAAGACATTGTTCTTTGATCTTCGGGTTGCTGTTTATGAATCGAGGAATTCCCCGACATAGACCAGGTGCATCAATCTGCATTCTTGAGGTTCTTATGTTAAAACCAAAAGGTTTATCAGTATGTTCAACAACATACTCCATATTTTTCTTCATTTCAGTTAAACTACTTTTACCAAATAAATTAGTATGACTTAATACTCCAAGACCTCCTGCTTCAGAAACTGCTATAGTTAAATCTGTGGTATAAAACGGGCCCATTGGAGCGGCTAGAATAGGATACTTAATCCCAAACATCTCAGTTATGTTAGTTTTTAAACCCAATCTTTTTCCCTATTATATTGTTAAAATTGTTATTATGAAAATAATATGAAATGTATTAAATAATCTTTATGACCTTTTAAATATGAAAAAATGCTTTTAGTGATGGAAAGATCTCAGTTCTCCTTAATAAAAAAAAGAACCTACAGAAAAATAAAAATTTATGGAAAGAATCCGAAAATACTATTGAAATACAGAATAATAATTATAGCTACAATCACAAAAACAATCGCCAGTATGTAAGATTTCTTTTTAACCTTCCGACTCATGCTTACTCTACAATTAGGGCAATCTATCGTTGGTGCATTAGTTCTTAAAGAAACTCCGTGCTCAATGTGTTCACTGCAAAGTGGAACTCCACATTTTGAGCAATTAGCAACAGATGGTTTTCCACATATATCGCATTTTGATTCCATAAATCAAACCTATAAAAATAAGTGAGATCGTAATTAAATATGATTCATTTTATTTTAAAAACTTATTTTATATAAAATAAAGGCTACAATTTTATAACTTGCTGAAAATTTGTGATTTAGAGATATAGTAATGCATATAACTAGAAAATTATTCAAAAGAATTTCACTGTTGCTCATTGTATCTGCTATAATTTTATCCGCAGTTTCTTTTCTCTCAGCCATATCATTGGGGATCACCAGATTGGAATTTTTTAATGACGAAAATATTGTTTATGAAAAGTTCTCTGTGAGAATGAGTGATGGTGCTTCAATTAAGGGTGTGATGTATGTTGATGGGAATCATTATAATTTTAATAACAACTCTGTTCCAATGGTGTTAATGTTAAATGGTATAAATTCAAGAAAAGAGGATAATATAAATAAGGCTTACCAACTTGTAAAAAGGGGTTTTAGTGTTTTTTCTATTGAGCAAAGAGGCCACGGAGAGTCTGCAGGGCCGAGCGGCTTTTTAAGTAAGGAACCATATGACATGGTAGAGATTTTAGATTATATTGATAATCGGTACAATTTCCCTAATGTTACTCATATTGCTTTGTTTGCTTTTTCTTATGGAGGGGGTATAGGTGCCATTCTTCAAGCTATTGATACTAGAATCTTTACTACTGTTCTATATCATCCATTAACTTCTCTAGATTCATTTCTAAAGATTTTTCCTTTCCAAAATTTAATCGGAACAACTTCTACTATAAAAAGATTAGAAGAGATTCAAGACGCTTTTGATATCGCAAATGAAACGAATACTGAAAATTTATTGCTTATCCACGGAAACAGTGATACTTTAATATATCCTAAATCAAGTGTAGATTTCTACTCTCTGTTAAATGGTGATAATAGAACCAACATTGTATTAAAATTAAGACCTGGATTAAGTCACTCTGAGAATGAATACGATCAAACATCCTTAAAATTCTCACTTGCTTGGTTTCAATATTATTACAATAACTCTTCAATTGATATTTCTAATTTAGAGACCGAAATTACTAATATACATTTATTTCCTTTCGCGTATCCTAAAAGTGACATTTCAGAAAATTCAATTATTCTCGCTTCAATTTTATTTTTTATAGGTATAAGTATTCTGGTGATTAAATTCAAAATCCAGCCTTTTTGGGAGAAATTACCAGGAGAAAAATCCCCATTCGATGAAAAAACAGCGAATGAGAAATACAAAAAAATGATTATCTATCGTTCTAGCGCCTATCTCATTACAGCTCTCATAACAGGCATTTTCTGCTCAATTTTTAACGTATCATTAATTTTTGGTTATTTCATTCTCTATCCAATAGTAACTCTAATCATTCTACTTTTTATTCCAAGTGAACTGCATTCGAATTGGAGGGATGAATGGAGAAGTTGGATTAAGCACGATTTATTGCTTTTCTTATACACACTTTTAATAATTTCTATTCCTATGGTTATATTTTTAATCTTTTACAATCTAAACGCTACGATTATGCTAAAATCGCTTATTCCGATAATAAATACATCGTTGCTTATAACCATAGCTGTAGGATTAGGTTCGGGAATTATGGATTATCTGTACTTAAGAGAATTTAAACCTAAACACACTTATATTTTAATGATAATAAGATTAGCCTCGTTGTTAATTTTTGTCATTTTTGTGCCTATCCCACCTTACCCTTTACTTGGAGGTATAGTATCACTCATTGGGTTCTTTGCTTTGTTCGGAATTTTCACATTTTACATCAGACAATTAGTTTTATATGTGTCCAAATTTTATAAAAGTAGTTTGGCGATTTACTGCCTAGTAATGTGTCCTCTTATTATCTTTTATGTCAAGATTTTTTTTAGAATCGTGTAATATCTTCTAATTTAGAATTTATTATAATTTAATTTAAATTTTCTAAAATTCAATTTAACTTATTAAATTAACAACTTAAGTGCATCAGAGTTGACACGATATCTTAAATCAAAATTTGCGATCCTAATAGTTATTTCAGTTTCGTTGCTATTTTCTCTTACTGTATGGTTCAATGTTAACGCTATTGTAGATCAATTGATAAGTCTATGGGCGCTGAATGAATACGACATCGCTATACTAAGTATGATACTTATATTTGGATTTGTTACAGGGGGTATTCTTTCAGCGCTCTTAAATTTGCCAGATGTAATTAAAACAAAAAACTACTATAGCCTCTATGCGGGATTAAGCGCTTTAACTAATTTTTTAGTGATTTTTTCTCCTAACTTCTTATGGTTATTATTATTCCGTTTTTTAACGGGTTTCTTTCTCGCTGGTGTTTATCCCACAGCTATGAAACTTATGGCATCTTGGTTTCAAGAGCATCGAGGTTTAGCAGTTGGGATATTACTTGGTGCCTTAACTGCGGGATCTGGAATTCCCTATGTATTTAATATCATTGGATCACCTGAATGGCGACTTTTATTAAGCATATCATCTCTTCTGGCTTTAGCAGGTACAATTTTGATATTTCTTTTTATTACTGAAGGGCCCTATGTGTCCCAAGGCGCGAAATTTAAACTCTCAAATTTAAAGGTCATCTGGTCAAAAAATTCAGTTAAGTATGCAAATTTAGCCTATTTTGGTCATATGTGGGAGCTTTATGCTTTTTGGGTTTGGATTCCTGTTTTTCTTAAAGAATCTTATAATTTTTCATATCCAAGTGGAAATGCTATATTATTTTTTTCAATTGGAGCGTTTATAGTATTTATTAGCGGTGCTTTAGGCAACGCATTTGGAGGATTGCTCGCCGATCGAATAGGAAGGACAAAATTTAACATTATAATGCTAATCTTAAGTGGATCTAGTTCGATTTTAATTGGATTTTTTTTTAATAATCCTATATTAGCTTTAATAATTGCTGTGATCTGGGGTATTACTGTTGTACCAGACTCACCTCAATATTCCGTTATGATAACCGAATTAAGCGATCAAGATTATATTGGCACTTCTTTAACTGTTCAAACCTCTGTGGGTTTTGGAATTACTTTAATCTCCATAAGATTGTTGCCTTCTTTTGTACACATGGTAAGTTGGTCATTTGCTTTTATGTTTTTAGCTTTAGGACCTTTAATAGGAATTTTATCTTTGATCTTACTCCGAAAAGAACCTGATTCTTCAAAAATAGGTCAAGGTAAAAAATAAGTTATAGCTTCTAAAATATTAAATTCTATTACTTACTCTGTTAAATTAATGTAATTTAATGGTATAAGTAGAAATTGATGAAAATGAGGCCTAATATCATTTGTTTGGGAGAAATCTTAGTTGAAATTATTAGATCTGAAAAAGATACTCCTCATGGAATAATTGGGGCTTCTTATAAGGGCCCATTTCCAAGTGGAGCTCCTGCTATATTTATAGACACGGCTATTCGAATGTCTAAATCATTTAATTTATCAACAGGTTTTATTGGTGTTGTTGGAAACGATGAATTTGGAGAAGGAGTTCTTAAAAAGCTAAAATCTGATGGGGTTGATATTTCTAAAATACGAATTGATAATTCAAGAACTACTGGAATAGCTTTTAATCAATATAATTCAGATGGCACTCGAAAATTTATTTTTGCTGCTGGAGCGGCAGGACAAACATCTCCAGATGATGTTGATGAGGAATACTTTTCGAACGTAAAAGCTCTTCACATTATGGGTAGTTCTCTTTCAATAAGTGAAAGTTCCCGGGATGCATGTTATAAAGCAATTGAGATCGCAAAAGCTTTAAATCCACAAGTTATTATTTCATTTGATCCAAATTTAAGACCAGAAATGCTAGATATAAAGACGATTATAGAAATATCTAAACCAGTATTAGACAAGGCTACTATTTTATTCCCTAGTGGAGAAGAAGCAGAAATATTAGCGGGAATCAAGGGAGAAGTAAAAGCTTGTAAGGAATTAATAAAAAAAGGTTTAAAATTAGTAGTCTTAAAACAAGGAAAAGAAGGGTGTGCAATATTTACTTCTGAATTAGTAGATGGTATAAAGGTTCCAGGATTTAAAGTTGAGGAAATAGATCCAACTGGGGCAGGTGATTCGTTTGATGGAGCTTTTATCGTTGGTTATTTAGCAGGATGGGATTTAAAAAGAGTTGGATTGTTTGCAAATGCCGTTGGAGCTCTGAAAGTTCAGTTTTTTGGACCAATGTCAAATACTTCTTATGAAGAAGTAATTGATTTAATAAAAAAGAAGAATTAGTTTTTCTAAATTAAGTTTACTTTAAATGTAGAGAAAATACTTTAGCACTAATCATTTGATTGTCGTTAATAGTATAATATCTAAAACCTGGAGGCTTAAATTTTAACTTTGCAGATAAGGGACCCACAGCTTGGGCTTGGAATATAAAGGGTTTATTTACATCGAACCATATTTGTAAATCTAGAGGATCCTTGATTTCCTTAAATTTATCTCGATATCGCGAGGTGTATACTTCACAAGGCACTTCTATGTAAATAGGGAAAAACCAAAATCCAAAATTAATACGTTCGGTTTTTTTAGCTTCTTTTAATCTATATTCTTTCAAAGTATGGGTATGTCCACACATAACGAAATCTACTTTCCTCCGAATGATTTTATCTGAGCCGGTAAAAATTTTCAGAATCGTTGACCAATTATACATTATTGTTTGGTATTTTAAATTTAATATTTTTTCTAACCTTCCAGTTCCATCATATCTTCTTAAATTATTCTCGTAAAAATCTGACCACTCCAAACGGCGATTCCGTATTAAAAATTTCTTTCTATATTTTTTTCTTTTGTATCGGCTGAGATTTGGAGAGACAGGAGGTGTGTGCATAACTATGATAACTTTCTGGTTATGTGCTAATCTAATATATGCGCGTAATAAATCTACTTGATACTCTTTGATTCCTTTAGTACTTGGACCACCTTTGAGAAGGTCGTGGATGTCAGCTAAAGAATCTTGCCCAGTATCCAAGAATATAAAATTATACTTTTCACCTATTTTAAGATTAAAATTAAGATTAGCGTTAAAATATCTAAAATAATCTTTCAAATATTTATCATCAGACCTAAGCGCAGTAAAATAATTAAAAAATTTAATGTCATAGTATCCTTTTACATCTTTATGAGTCATCCCGAAAATTTTATGAATTTGGCCAAATCTCATTCCATAATGTGATCTTCTATAGTCATGGTTGCCGATCGTCGTAAAAACGGGAACCATAATCTCTCTTTTATTAAGAAACTCATCATCGGAGCCTAAATAAGGAGGTTTGTCCAAACCCTTATTCCTTCCAAGTAAAATATCTAAAAAAACAAAAAAATTATTCTTATATTGATAATTTCCTCTCGCTATGTTTAAATAATCAATTAAATCCCCTGTCATCAGCATAAAATCGAGATTTCTCTCCGAAGCTTTATCGTTTGCATACTCTATTAATTTTCTCAAGTTATAGTTAAAATTGTATTTTGCTGTTCTTAATTCCTCCATTCTATCCTCTTGGAATTCTTCCTTAAATTCAAAATCTCGTGTTAAAACAAATTTATCAATTTTTGATAATTTTTTAACCTTTGAACCAAATCTATTTAGTTTGGATCTTACATGTTCTCTTAAGTAGTGTATTATAAAGTCGTTTCTCCTCGCGATGTGAAAATCTGAAGAATGAATAAAGCTAAAATCTTTCCAATCTTTATCAAATACAGCTATGCTATGATAATTTATCTTATTCTCGCTCAAGTTGGGGATGTCATGAACAATATCGAATAATAAAAAATCTCTATTAGAATTTTTCAACAATTTCTCAATAGTTATAAGTTCGCGTATTTCTAACTTTACACTATAAAGATTTTCTCTTTTACCAAAAACATCATTAAATTGAAAAACGCAATTATTAATATCCCAGACTCTGCAATTCTCTTCCTCTAAAACGGGTTGGTCTCTAAAATCTAATTTTTCAATCTTTTCGATTTCAACAAGATGTAAATCTATTAAATCTCCTCGTCTTTTTGAGAATTCACCGCTATCTTTCAATATTGGCTGGATAAATAAATTTTGGTGAAAATTCTCTAAAATCTTTTGGGCTGAGTGAGATTTAGATGCAATTACAAAAGCCTTAAATGACAAGTTTTTTACTGGAAATTTCGTAGCTCGATCCTGATAATCTCTCATGTTAAGTAAGATTGGTTGACCAATATTCGGAGATATAATTATCGGATAAATTCCAAGTTTCAGATCAATCATAATTAGAAATATTTAGACAGATTAACTTAATAATTATTATTTGGTTTCTTATATTAAAATAATTTATTTAAAGTAATTCATTAAGATATTTCATTTTTCAAAGAAGGATTAAAAAAATGGTGTTGAAAATTCTTTTCTTCTATCTTTCTATAGATACTCCTATATAAATTTATTGCTTGAACTAGAAACGAAAGCCTTCTAAAATAAATTGATGTCAAAAGTTTAAATATTTGCAATTAGTATATTTTATAAAGAAGTTAGTTTTGATGTAGAAAATGATTATTTATTTGTGTCAACATTTGGTTGAGCAAAATAAAATATATTTTTTGTATTTAACTAAATATTAAATTATAAATTACAAATTCTCTTTTTATTAAATGCAAATTTAAAAATCCCAAAATAAAAATATGACTGACGAGATCAAAGAGGACCCGGAAAAAACAGAGGATAAATCAGAAAAAGATGTTGTAAAGGTAGATAAAGAATATTTATCAAAAGCTAAAAATTCAAGAGATCTGATTGACAAGAAACTTAGAACTTTTGAAAATAGTATTGAAGATATTTCTGGAACCATAAAAAATGGTGATACCGAACCGGATAAAAAAGAAAAAAAAAGTGATAACATTAGTGAAGAAATCCGAGAAGCTCAAGAAAAGTTAGAATTGACTCAAAGTAAAATTGAAGATAAAGAGGAATATTTGACTGCTATTGAAGAGACAATTAAAGTGCTTGAGGAGAGATATAATCATAAAAATGAAGATATGCAAAACTTAGAGGAACGATTTGAAATAATTAAGGAAAGTAAAGAAAATATAGATGTTGATTATAAAGAATTACTAAAAAATAATGAGCAGCTAGTAAATACATTTGAAACGAGACAAGTAGATTTAATTGTTCTAACTGATAGTGTAAAAGAGAAAATTGCTAACCAAGAGGAATTCCGTAATAATATTTCAAAATTAAAACAAGAAATGCAAGAAAAAGAGAACTCAATTGAAAGGCAAAGAGAAACTGCTGAAGCTTTAGAAAAAAAGATAAAAAGTCTAACAGCTGAAAACGAAACACTCAAAGTTTCAATAGGCAAAAATAAATTTGAATTAGAACATACTGACAATGAAATAGAAGCTAAAGAAGAAGAAAAAACATTATTATCTGAGCAAATTGAGAAAAATGAGACTCGGATTAAAATCATAGAACAAAATATAAAGGATTACAAAGAGGGTTTTCCAGAAATGGAAAAACAAAGAGAAACATACGAAGAATTGATTGCAAAATATAAAATCCAACTCACAGAAAAGCAAGAACAGTTGATCGAAGTCGAATCACGAATACAACATCATAATGAAACTAATAGCTCCATCCTTGAACAAATATCGAGTCAAGAGAGTTTAATCAAAGCAAACGAAACGAGACTAGATGATATCAAAATAGATATTGAAACCACCAATCTTGAATATGCTGAAAGAGAAGAACGCTTAAACTCTCTAACAGAAAAACTGGATTATATGAATAACGAACACGAGAAACTTGTAAAATCTAAGGAAGTTATTGATGAAAGTACCAATGATGCTAAAACTCTCCTTCAAAAATTAAAGTTAGAACTCGAAACTCAAGAGGAAGAAATTCGAGATAAAGAGAGCAGAATTCATAGATTAGAATTCCTCTCGTTAGTTTATAGATTATCAAAATTTTTCGGTGGTATCCTTATTGGCGTCGGAATACTTATAATAATATTGGTACTACTCGGTTTCGCTGGAGTTTTAAATTTTAGAGAAATGGAAGTCTTACTTTTTCTTATCCTTATAATTTCTGGAGTTTTCTCAGTTGCTAGTGGAGTTTTCCATCTTGAAAAATCTTAAGTGAGAAAGGTTTTGATCTTAAGATAACCTAACAAGAAAATAACAATACGGAACGATTAACCTTGAATGAGATAAAACCCAAAGAAGTTCTACAAGAAAGAACACTGAAGTTATCTCAAGGGATAATGTATGGTATAGGATGTGGAATAGGTGGTTCCATATTCGTATTGTTAGGAGAAGGTATTGATATAGCAGGATCGGGTTTACTATTAAGTCTCCTTTTAGGGGGGATACTGATTTTTTTTACGGGGTTAAATTATGCTGAACTCTCTACTAGTCTTCCAATCGCAGGAGGTGCTTACAATTTTAGCAAAGAGGGTCTTGGTGGATTCTTAGCTTTTATAATTGGTTTCTTTTTATGGATAGCAAATATCGCAACATGTTCATTTTCGGCACAAATATTTGCCGCTGTATTTAATGAAGTTTTTACTAAATTTAACCTTCCATTTTCAGATATAATAGTAACATTGATATCTATCTTGCCTATACTTTTAACGAGCATATTTATTTTCAGGACACAAAAAATTGCTATCAAAGCTTTATTACTGTTAACCTTCATATTAATTGGCTCATTTGCGTTCTTTATTATTTCTGGATTATTAATCTCACCATTCACAAATCCTAATTTTATTCTTCGCCCAATTAAATTTGAGGGGATTATTCCGGGCTTTTTATTATTATTTATTCTGTTTACCTCAATAACTTCAAACATAGCCTATTTAAATCCTGAATTAAAGAATCCTTCAAAAAATATCCCTAAAACGATTATATATGCTATCGTTATAACGTTAATTATATATTTATCAATTACATTTGTTGTTTTATTAGATATAGGAGGAAATCCAGCCGATTTAATTGGTAATCCTACATTATTAGCTGATGTTTTTGAAAGCGTTATTGGACCATTTGGTTTTTATTTTATGATTATTGCCGCTATTATTTCAACGTTAATCGCTATAAATGCAGCATTGGGTTCAGCAGTAGCTGTAATTACTGCTTTAGCAAGAGATCGATTTATTCATGAAAAAATTCGAGAAACTAAAACAAAATCAGATCTACCTACTTTAGGTTTAATACTTACAGTTGTTTTAGTTCTATTATTCACGATTTTTGGGGGAAATAGATTAATAGCTGAAATTACCAATTTTATCTACTTTTTTGCACTAGCTTTTGTAAATTACGCCGCTGTAAAATTAAGGCGAAAGAGAAAAGAGTTAGATCGCCCATTTAAGGCCCCTTTCTTTCCGTATTTACCAATCTTTATTTTTATTTGTTTTTTAACTTTTGCTGTGATACTAGGTATTTTTATTTCAATCCAAGCTTTAGTTTTAGGACTAATAATATTAGTAATTGGCTTTGCCTATCACTTGATAGCCATAACTGATAAACCTTCAATAAATTTGACACTCACAGGTATCAAATTCTTTTTCTTTATCATAATAGGACTTTTCGTATGGGCGATAAATAATTATTCTGTTACTAATCCTGAATTAGTAATAATAAATAGAATCTTAATTATCGTATGTGTGTTTACTATTATAACAGTAATTCTTGATTTACTACCCCTAAGAGAGTTAGCTTATTATTATGTTAAGTTTGTTGATAAAGAAAAAGTCGCAATTAATATCGGGAATGCTCAGATCATTGATTTAGGAAAAAAAAGATCTAATGTAATCCATATTATAAATCTTATAATAACTGTTCTGCAATTTATATCGAGTGTCGTTATATTTAGTGTAGTGTTTATGTTCGTAAATAAATTGATCTCGATACAGGAAATTACTTTTAATATCGGACCTTCTATTACCAACATTCCGAGTCTGGATGGGACAACTCTTTTTACTTCAATACTTTTTATTTTTGGGTTAATTCTCCTTATTTGTGGAATACTATCTTGGTATCGCAATAAAGAAATAAAGTTACTAGGTCTATAATTAACCTAAAATTGAAGTTCTTTTAATAATTTTAAAAATATTGAATTATGAAAATGGAATTACCTAAATTAAATTTACACATTCACTCAATTTACTCAGATGGAAGAAATACTATTGAGCAAATTGTAAAGAAAGCCCTTAAAACAGATTTAGATTATATTTGTATAACAGATCATTTTACAAATTCATGGAAAGCCGATCTTATTCCTAATCTTAATAATCTTGATAAAATTAAGAGATATTTGGAAGAAATTTCTCAGCTTAAAGAGTTTCTTATTAAGGAAAATAAAGATTTGACTCTTTTCAAAGGTTTAGAGATAGATATAAGTAGTTCTGAGAAGTACATAATTAACAATATCTCACCAAACAAGTTTGATTTAATTTTATTTGAATATCTCGAAAGTTTTGAAGGAATCGCTTTTGTTAAGAAAATTCTCGAATACTGGAAAAAGGAAAACTACGATGAATTTCCTCTAATAGGACTCGCTCATTTCGATCCTTCATTTTTTATTATTAGAGGTTTAGATACTTTAATAGAGTTCTTAAAGCAATACGATATAATAGTAGAGTTTAATTCAAGTTATCCGCAATTTTACTCTCGGAAACACGAAATATTTTATAATAAATTGAAAGATAGCGTTATAAAAGTTTCGATTGGGTGTGATTCTCATCACATTTCGAGTTTGAATGATATAGAAAGCCCTTATAAAATGATAGAATTTTACAACTTAGAGGAAAATCTTAAAGATTTAATTGATTCTTTAGAATTTAAAAGAAGTTAAAAAATTGATACTGGAGCCTTTATCTCTGTATCCTATTTAGGTGATCTAAATAATATTTAAATGCCCTTTCAAAAACAATATCCAATAATATTTCACTTTGTTCTTTTGGACCGGATAGCATCTCTTTTAATCTATCCTTTCCAATATTAAATATCTCCTTAGTAGCACTTAATTTGTTAGTCACACTCATAGTTGCGATCTCTGAAATTAGTTTATTTCTCTTTTTTTGCCACTCACTCAAAGCAAACCAAGTTGTGGCCCTCATTGCCAATTGAGGGAAAGAAATTTGCTCGCAAATGAGTTTTGATATTGTTTTAACCAACTTCAGTTGTTCTGGTTTAAAATTAATTTTTGCATAGTCAATTTGTATGCTCGAAATTTCTTCTTTATTAAAGTTTAACGCATATGTCAAAATATATCCACCTAATTAATCCAATAAATACTTCAACCTATATGAATAGAAAGATATGTGAAAATTTTTATACCTAAAAAAGAATTTGAATATACCTTTAAAAAGCAATTGCTTATTGTAGATATTCGTGTCAAAATATTGACAAACTACCGAAACTAACAAAAGAATCCAAATAAATTACATTTTTATTCTCAGAAATTCATCTTATTTATATGGACTTGAAAGATAAAATTGAATTAGCAGCAAAATGGATTAACGAATCCAACCACCTTGTAGTATTCACTGGTGCGGGAATTTCAACGGAAAGTGGACTGCCGGATTATAGAGGGCCTGATGGGGTATGGACTCGTCGCGATAAGGGTTTGCCCCCTCCAAAATCCCCACCATGGGATCAGGTTAAACCGAATCAAGGTCACTCTGCAATTGTAGAATTATTAAAAATGGGTAAATTAGAATACCTTATTTCTCAGAATGTGGACGGACTACACGCAAAATCAGGAATATCATTTGACAAATTAGCTGAACTACATGGCAATTTGTATTTCATGAAATGTTTAACTTGTGGAAAGAAACTAACATTTGAGGAAGCAGGTTGGGATAAAAAAAAATGGGGTCAGGGATATAGAACTGGAATAATTCGTAAAAACCAACCAAAATGTCCAAATTGTGGAGGGAGACTCATTTCAAGCATAGTTAATTTTGGCGATCCTTTACCGATGGACGAACTTGAAGAATCTATGAGAAGATCTGAAAGCTCTGATGTTTTTTTTGTAGTTGGGTCCTCTCTAGTTGTGACTCCCGCAGCAAATATGCCGGGAATTGCTTGGAGAAATAGTGCCAAACTAATTATTCTTAACCAGGGCGAAACTCCTTACGATAGTGAAGCTGATTTAAGGTTCTTTGATCAAATTGGAGAAGTTCTTCCTAAAATTGTTATGAGAGTAAAAGAAATGATGATCACCAATTAAAATATTAACATCATTAAAAATGGGTGAATATGATGTCAAGAGAAATGAATAACAATAAATTTCCTAATTTAAATAAATATAAACAGAAGCATGTTAATGTAGAGCAAGCTATTAAACGATATATTAAACCAGGAGATCGAATTTTTATTGATTCTGGTTGTTCTGAACCCATAGATCTTACATCAAAACTTATTGAACTCGGTCCCCAGCTTTCCGATGTAGAGATGATACATTTTATAAGTCTGTCAGATCTCGATTATTATAAAACTGCGGGAAGTAATGAAGATTTATTTCGGCATAATGTTTTTTTTATTAGTGAAAATCTTCGAGACGCTGTAAAGAGGGGATTTGCAGATTATACTCCAATGCTACTTTCAGACATTCCAGGATTCTTTGAAAGGGGACAAATGCATTTAAAGACTGCTCTTATTCAGGTTAGCCCTCCTGACCAATTTGGATTTTGTAGTTATGGTATTAATGTAGATATTGCAAAACCTATAGCAGAGGTAGCTGAATTTGTTGTAGCTGAAATTAATCCTAAGATGCCACGTACACTCGGTGACTCATTCATTCATATGAACGATATAGACGCCTATATTTTATCCGATCACGATATTATTGAGTTTAAGTATGATCCCCCAGATGAATCCATTGAAAAAATTGCAAAATATGTAGCATCTCTTATTGAAGATGAATCTACGATTCAAATGGGAATTGGGAAAATTCCTAACGCATTATCAATCGAATTAGAAGATAAGAAAGACTTAGGAGTACATAGTGAGGTGTTCTCAGATGGAATTGTTGATCTCGTTGAAAAGGGAATAGTTACATGTAAAAAAAAGACACTTCATAAAGGAAAAATAATTTGTTCTTTTGTCATGGGCTCCCGGCGTCTTTACGATTTTGTAGATAACAATCCCTTCGTAGAATTTCATCCCAGTAATTATTGCAACGATCCTTTCATTATTAGCCGAAATAAAAAGCAAGTGGCCATAAACGCAGCGCTGACAATTGATTTAACGGGACAGATTAATGCAGACTCGCTTGGGCCATTATTTTATAGTGGTATAGGTGGTCAAGTAGATTTTGTCAGAGGTGCCAATCACTCTAAAGACGGAAAACCTATAACCGTTCTTCCTAGCACTGCAACTTTAAAGGATGGTACAATAATGTCCAGAATTGTTCCACATCTTCAGCCCGGTTCTGGAGTTGTTATTACTCGGGGAGATATTCATTATGTTGTTACCGAATGGGGAATTGCTTATTTATTTGGTAAGAGCATTAGGGAGCGAGTTTTACAAATGATTAATATCGCCCACCCGGATTTTAGAGAAGAACTTTTAGAACAAGCTAAAAGGGTAAATTATGTCTATGCAGATCAAAAATTACCTCTTTCCGTAAGTGGTCGGTTGAGCTTATATCCAGATAAATATGAAACGACTTTTCAAATGAAAGATGGAAAAATTATTAAAATTCGTCCAATAAAACCAACAGATGAGAGAATGCTCCAAGGACTTTATTACTCTTTAAGTGATCAAGATAAATATCTGAGATTTTTCTCACGG
>Ga0114930_10000361_pt1 | contig 48242 bp, 36 predicted proteins | sample AnhtaG_FD_87300 | JGI IMG/M metagenome (GOLD analysis project Ga0114930, IMG submission 87300) | Deep subsurface microbial communities from Anholt, Denmark to uncover new lineages of life (NeLLi) - Anholt_01485 metaG | ecosystem: Environmental > Aquatic > Marine > Oceanic > Sediment | place...
AGGATGCCTTCGCCCACGGGCTGAGGATCTGGGAAGAGCAGAGATGGAGCTCCGCTGACCGGGACAGAAAGGCGGTCGAGTACTGTCTCGACCTCATGCGCGACCTCGGGCTGAGCGGCGTAGAGACAATAGACCTTCCCGCTGATGGTAAGACCTCGTTCGGAGGGGTGTGCGTCCCAAGGCTGTGGACAGTCAGAGGCGCCACGCTCGAAGTGCTGGAGCCCGAGCCGGCCATCATCGCCGACTACAACGAGGAGCCGTGCCACCTCATGCTCTATTCCGCCCCGACACCGCCGGACGGGATCGAACTTGCCATTGATGAGGAGGGGGAGCCCGGTCCCGGCGGGGCACTATTCGGGGATATCAGTCGCTATGAGGCCCCGGAGGCATTTATCAGCGGTCGGGCCTCGTTCATAATCACCGATTTCATCCAGCGCGAGCAGCCCTTGGACAGAGGGGCGATCCAATGGCACAACTTCAGCGTTCATTCATTCTACACGCCGAACGCCCGGGGCTTTGCCATCTCCCGCCGATGGGGAGACCTGATCCGCAGTTGGCTTAGGAGCGGCAGGCGCGTGAGGTTCCGAGCGCGGATAAACACGACTCTGAGCGACGGGATAATGGGACTTCCCACGGCGATAATCCCCGGCGCCTCTTCCGAGGAGATACTGCTCACAAGCCATATGTACGAGATGGGCGCCGATGACAACTCTTTCGGCGCCGGCCTTTGCCTGGAGATCATGAGGACGGCAGCACGCCTGATCGCCGAAGGAGTGCTCCCGAAACCGGCCAGAACCATTCGGCTCCTGCTCTCGTTCGAGGGGCGGGGAAACCAGGCGTACGCTTATATGCATCGGGGACGGAAGACCGCGGCTGGCCTTATCCTGGACGGCGTCGCGGCAAGCCCTCGATTTCCGATCTGCCTCTACAGGTCCCCGATGTCCAACCCGTCGTTCGCTGACTACTTCCTGTTGCATCTCCTGCGCCAGGCAGCGGAAGAGCACGGATTCTCGCATGACACGAGGCCGCTGTGGATCAACGACAACGCGATGTCCGATCCGTCAATCGGTACGCCTCTCCCGGGACTGGCGATCTTCGACGAAGGCGAGTATTACTACCACAACTCCCTGGACCGCCCCGATATCATTTCCGTTGAGACTATGAAACTGGCCGGCGCAATTTCCGCTGGCTATCTCTACTTCCTCGCTGCGGCGTCCGAAAAGGAGGCCCGACTCCTGGCCGACGTGGTGTCCGAGGAGATGAGGCAAGGGACGGTTACGAGGTGGCATCTGAAGAAGGTCATGGATTCTCTCTTGCGGTTCGCAGGGGCCGGCATCGGCTCCAAGCTCGATGCTTACGTAGTCAACCTCGCCGCTACAGTTCCGGTATTCGCCGGACGAAAGGTGGAGGTAGACTCGGAGCAAGCATCGGCCGCGGATTCCGTCGTGCCGAGGAGAAGGTACCAGGGCTTTGTCGGGTTAGACGATCTCTCACGGCAGCAACTGGAGGAGTACCGCTGCGTCGCCGGGACTTGGCCGGGGTGGATCAGCCCTATATGGTTGAACGAAGTCATGTTCTTGTCGGACGGGACGCGCAGCCTGCGTGAGATCTTCGAGATACTGGCGCGGGAGGGTCTGGAGCTGGACCTGGAATCTGTCGCCGCGCACGTGTTGATGCTGCACAGGTTCGGCAGCGTCGAGCTCGGGGACTGAGCGTGCTTGCCCGTACAGAGATGGAAGATGGCGGAGCGAGTGGGATTCGAACCCACGAGCGAGATTCATGTCCCGCTACACGATTTCCAGTCGTGCTCCTTAGGCCAACTCGGACATCGCTCCGCACAGGGGCTTGTGTGGGTGTTTCTACTCAAATTCTACCACGCTGGAGGTGCACTGTCAACGAAATACATCCCTTGCGTGCAGCAGGACATGCGCGTGTGGATTCGGGCGATGGAACGTCTATTATGACACGTGATCAGTTGGAAAAATGGGGGGAGGATAATACGGGAACTCGGCTGCGCGCACGGTTGAGCGTGGACTGTGAGCTGCCGCTGCCCTTCCGGCGTTTGTTTCACCATCTCAAAACGATCGCTACGTAGTAGTAAAAGAGGGGGGCTGCGAAAAGAAGGCCGTCGAAGCGGTCCAGAATCCCGCCGTGGCCGGGGAGCAGACTCCCAAAATCCTTGATGCCGATGTCGCGCTTCATGGATGACTCCGCGAGGTCGCCGACGAGATTCACCAGCGCCACGCCTATTCCGATGATGAGTACGTGGCCCCAGGGGATTCCTATCAGCCCGCCCATGACTGCGCTCATCGCAATCGAGGCGGCGATGCCTGCAAGCAGGCCCTCCCAGCTCTTTCCCGGGCTTAGCACCGGCGTGAGCTTGTGGCGGCCGAACCTCCGCCCGATGAAGTACGACCCTGTGTCCGCCGCCCACGCTGTGAAAATGATGTAGAGCACCAGCCAGGCGCCGAGAGGGAGCTCGCGGCCGAGACCCGCGACCGGAGTATGGCCGGGAACGCTTCTCAGCGCGACCAGATAGCTGAACAACCAGCCGACGTACACAGCGCCGAGTAAAGTCGCCCCGAGGTTCCGGATGGGAGCGCGGTCGCGCCGTATCAGCTCGACCGTTAGGCTGGCGAGTACAAGCAGGGTGAGCACGGCCGGGAGCTCGAAGCCCACCGACTTGAACCCCTGTCGTGCCGCGAAAAGGAACAGGAGAGCAGAGGCGAGCCCGAGCCATTCCTGCGGCCGTGCCCCCGTCTTCCGCACCCCGCGGTAGAACTCGTTCAGGCCGATAACTGAGATCAGGCCTACCCCCAGGATGAAGGGTAGACCTTGCTTGATGAACACCAGGAGCACGAGCAGTGGGATGCCGATGACGCCACTGACGATTCTCAAGAGCATGTCGCCAATCCCGGTCCCCGACTGCTTCCCGAAATGCTTCGGGACAGGCCGGAGAGCGCGGATATTATAGCATGCCCTTGGCATCGCGGCAACATCCGGTTTTGCGCGCAGCGTGTCACCTGGTGCGCGGGATTGGGAAGAGGCCAGTCGGCCATGCCGCACCCACAGCATCGGCGGCCGCCTTGTTCGCTCCCCGTGATGACTCCGGGATCGTCCCCTGACAATCAGCCTGCAATGAGGTCTGGAAGAAAGGTTTCCCAGGCGGCCTGGCTCTCCGATTCCTGCAAAACAGGAACCTCTTCGGGTGGGCTGCCTTCACGACAGTTCGCGGCGCAGGAATTAATACTGACTGCCCGAACTTAATTGTAAGTGACCGCACAAGGGTCGATCACAAGGCGTATGACACCCCCGCCGTCACCGAAGCTGCGTTCCGGCGCGCTTTCAAGCCGTGAGGTCGAGTGCCGTCAGTAGACCGCCGCGAACTGACGGGGCGGTTCTCTGGGCGGCGTGGAAAGAAGGGTCGGCTACGAGACGAGTGGTCAGTGTGAGTCTGGGATCGCCGAAGGGTGACAAGACCGTCACCGCGACCCTCCTGGGCGAGGAGTTTGAGATTTCCCGGGTGGGGACGAACGGCGATCTCCGGAGGTTCGCGGAACTGGTGCGCGAACTCGACGGCAAAGTGGACGCCATCGGACTGGGCGGCATTGATCTGTACCTGTATGCAGGCAAACGGCGGTATACCATTCGGGATGCGGCTAGACTTGCCCGCAATGCCCGAGCAACCCCCGTCGTAGACGGCAGCGGGATCAAGAACACGCTCGAACGCGAGACCATCGAGTGGCTTCAGCGCGAGGGAATCGTTGATTTCTCGGCCAAGAAGGTGCTGGTGGTGTGTGCCGTGGACAGGTTTGGGATGGGCGAATCCATCGCACGGCTTGCGAAATCTGTGGTGTACGGCGACCTGATGTTCAACGTCGGCATACCGATCCCGATGAGGTCGTGGACGACCGTCAGGATTGTCGGCGCTCTGCTTCTTCCTATCGTCACCCGCCTCCCGTTCCAGTGGTTCTATCCGACGGGCGAAAAGCAGGAGAGGATCACGCCGAAGCACGAGAAGTACTTCGGCTGGGCGGACGTGATCGCAGGCGACTACAAGATCATCGGGCGGTTCATGCCCCCGCCGGAGTCGAGGGCGCTCGCCGGGAAGACGTTAATCACAAACACGCTGACCTCCGCCGATTGTGAGGACCTCCGCGCCCGCCGGGTGAAGATGGTGGTGACGTCCACTCGGGAGTTTGACGGTCGTACCTTCGCGACAAACGTGGTGGAGGGGATACTCGTGGCGCTCGCGGGGAAGCGGCCGGAGGAAATGACATCGGACGACTACTTGGCGCTCCTAAAGAAGCTCGACTGGCAGCCGACGGTCAGGATACTGGGCGAGCCTGGCCGTGAAGGGTCGGCGTGACCGGCGGAGAAAGGCCCGATGAACCGGGCTCCGAGGAGCGCCGTTTGCAGCGCTTTCCTGAAGGTCAGACCCGTGCTTGAGCGCGGGGTCGTCGAAGAGTTCCTACTCCTCCTGCCTCCCGAGCGCCGCGGGAGCGGACGCCCGGCCCACGACGCCCGCGAGTGCGATTATTGTCAGCAAGTACGGGAGCATAAGCATGAATTCCGATGGAATGGTCAATCCGCCGATCGTCTGCCCCTGAAGGCGCATCTGGAGCGCGTCGAAGAACGCGAAGAAAAGTGCCGCACCCGCCGCGCCGAATGGAGTCCACTTTCCGAAGATCACCGCCGCAAGTGCGATGAACCCGCGGCCGGCGGACATCCCCTCTGTAAACATGTTTAGCTGCCCTAACGAGAGATAGACGCCCGCGAGTCCGCCCAGCACGCCGCTTCCGGTCACCGCCAGATACCTCACCAGGCCCACCCGGATGCCGACGGTTTCCGCCGCTTCTGGATGCTCGCCCGCCGCGCGGATTCGAAGCCCTGCTGGCGTCGTGAAGAGCAGCACGTTGAGCCCGAGGATCAGTGCTATCGAGAGATAAAACAGCGGGTTCTGTCCGCTTAGCGACTGGCCGACCAGGGGTAGTTTTGCGAGGATCCCCACGTCCCAGTCGGGCAGGCCCGTGACGGGCGGCGAGCTTCCGGCTTCCCGAAAGATGTGGCGGAGAAGGTATGTCGTCAGCCCGAGCGCGAGGATGTTCAGCGCCACCCCGCTCACGATGTGGTTCAGGCGCATCCGGTGGGTGAGGGCGGCGTGGATGAACCCGAATACCCCGCCGGCAGCCATTCCGAGGGCGACTCCGACCCATGGGCTGCCGGTCAGATAGGAGCCGAGCATGCCGAAGAACGCGCCGGCGAGCATCATCCCTTCGAGCGCGATGTTTACCACCCCGGACCGCTCGGAGAGCACGCCGCCCAGCGCCGCGAGGATCAATGGCGTCGCCAGCCTGAATGTGCTGCGTATCAGTTCTGTGTCGAAGATGTCAGCCATCGCTTTTCTCGAGTGCAGACTGCAGTTGGCAGTTGTCCGTCAGCGTTTTGCAATTACGGATTCGCCGCGTCCGCCCGACCCTGCGTGTCTGCCCTGAGCCCCGGATCCCTCGATCCCCGGGTCCCCGGAACCCTGTTTTTCAAGAATCTCATTCCCGCGAATACGATCACGATCGCCTGGATGAGCGTCACTATCTCTTTGGGCGTGTCGGTGGCAAGCTGCATCCCGAGCGCCCCGTTCCTCAGCGCGCCGAAGAGCACTGCCGCCAGCGCCGTGCCAACCGCCGTGTTGTTCCCGAGGAGCGCGACCGCAATGCTGTCGAACCCATATCCGGGCGAGAACTGGTCGTAGAACTTATGGTGCACGCCCATGACTTCGACCGCACCCGCGGCTCCCGCCAGGGCGCCGCTCAGCACCATCGCGAGAACGATCATCCCTGACACGTTGATTCCGGCCGTCCGCGCCGCGTCTGGGCTGAAACCGACCGCCTTCAGCTCGAAGCCGATGACACTCCTCGCCATCAGGAACGCGAACGCGACCACGCACAAGGCCGCGACCAGGATGCCCCAGTGCAAACCTCCGGCCTCGATAAGCCATCCCAGCCGCGCGGTGGCATGCATCTCCGGCGTCTGCGGCGCCATCGTATGCACGTCCTTGAGGCGGGTGGTCACCAGGAAGTGCGTCAGGTAGAAGGCGACATGATTGAGCATGATGGTGGTGATGACCTCATGGACGCCCCGCTTCGCCTTCAGGAGACCGGGGAGGAACGCCCAGAGCGCCCCGCCCGCGACGCCGGCCGCCAAGCACAGGGGAATATGGATGACCGCCGGCAGGTCGAGTGCGAACCCGACCCATGCCGCCGCGAGAGCGCCGACCAGAAGCTGTCCCTCCGCGCCGATGTTGAACAGTCCCGCCCGGAGTCCCAGCGCCACTGCCAGCCCGGTCAGCATCAGGGGGATGGACTTCACCAGTGTCTCGCCGACGGCGGTCCCGCTTCCGAAAGCCGAAGAAAACATCGCCGCGAAGGATTCCATCGGGCTGCCGCCCGAAACAAGCACGACTATGGCGGCCGCTCCGAACGCCGCTCCCAGTGCCGCGACGGGGACTCCCGCCGTGCCGACGATTTGACTGATCCTCAACTTCTCGCCCCCAGCATCAGCGCCCCGATCGTCTCCCGATCGGCCTCTGCGCGCCCGACCATCCCGGCGATTCGGCCCTGGAACATCACCATTACGCGGTCGGCAAGTGAAAATATCTCGTCGAGGTCGTAGGAGATCAGAAGTATGCCTCCCCCGCGTGCGCACGCCTCCAGCAGCCCGAGGTGGACGTCTTGCGCGGCGCCGACGTCCAAGCCCCGGGTAGGCTGGCTCGCGACTAACAACTTGGGTTTGCGGTACAGTGCCCGCCCGAGGACGAGCTTCTGCCGGTTGCCGCCCGAGAGGAATCGCGCAGGCATCCTCGTCTCGGCGGCCCTGACGCCGACCCGCTCGATCAGATTGAGGGCATGACGCCGGGCGGCGTGTCGATCGAGGATCCCCCACCGGGCGAATGGCGATCCCCGGTGCGCCCCCAGGATAGCATTCTCCTCGACCGAGTAGCTGCTCACGAGTCCGTACCGGCCGCTGTCCTCCGGGACGTACGCGATCCCGGCGTCAAGCCGGCGGCGCACCGACATGCGAAGGATGTTGCGTCCCTCGAACTCCACGTTTCCGGCGGCCCTCCGGAGACCGACCAATGCCTCCGCCAGCTCCCTTTGGCCGTTCCCGTCCACGCCTGCGACGCCGAGGATCTCCCCGGCATGCACCTGAAAGCTGATCGAGTCCACTGCCCGCAGACCTCTGTCCCCGGGCACCGAAAGATTGATCACGGCGAGCAGAGGCGGCCCGGCTGGAGAGGCTTCCCTCTCCTCCGGCGGCCGCACCAATTCCCTTTCCCCAACCATCAGACGCGCCAGTTCCTCAGCCGTGGTAGAGTTTGTCTCCAGGCCGGCGATGGCCCTCCCCTGGCGAAGCACGGTCACACGGTCGGAGTTCGCCATGACCTCCCGGAGCTTGTGGGTGATGAGGATAATGCACATGCCGCTTCGAGCCATTTCCCGAAGCATGGCGAAAAGGCTGTCGCACTCCTGGGGGGTGAGGACGCTCGTCGGCTCATCGAGGATCAGGATGCGCGCCTCCCGGTACAGGGCTTTGAGTATCTCCACTTTCTGCTGTGCGGACACGGAGAGATCCGCCACCTTCGCGTGGAGGTCAACCTGCAGCCCGAACCGCTCGCATATCGCGCGGACTCTCTCCTCGGCCCGCCGGTAGTCCGTTTGCCCGAACCTAACCGGTTCCGCCCCCAGGATGACGTTCTCCAACGCGCTGAAAGCCGGCACGAGCATGAAGTGCTGGTGCACCATGCCGATCCCGCAGGCGATGGCATGCCTCGGGCCCAGGGCCTTCACGGCCCGCCCCGAAAGAAGGGTCTCCCCCGCGTCGGGGCGATGCAGGCCGTAGAGGATGTTCATCAGCGTCGTCTTCCCCGCGCCGTTCTCGCCGATCAGGGCATGCATCTCACCCCAGTTCGCCGAGAAGTCAATCCGGTCGTTTGCAAGTACCCCGGGGAATCCCTTTGTGATTTGCCGCATCTCGACTGCGGGAGTCACATCCACAGCTAAGCCCCTCCGTGTTGAGAAGCGTTGTCGGTCCCGGCCCCGACGGACTTGTCTTCGCCTCGACTGATCCCGAACGTGGCGGCCAAGGCGACCTCTGCCTTCATCCAACCGAGGCGCAGCCAGCATGGAACTGGCCCGCGTCCATCAGGGGAAAGGATGTTGCTGAGCCGGTTCCTGCCATAACCAATTGCCGCAGCCGCCAGCACGGCCAGGACTGTAGCAAGCCGTCCTCCTCCCCGCGCGTCCCGTAGAAATATTTGGACCGCAGCCGCAGCAATAGCTATGAGCCCGAACGCGACATACGTGAGGATTCTGGCCCTGCGTGCGGCCGACGACACTTTGCCTTGATCCACGAGTTCCTTCGTGCCCGCTATGCAGTCGAGGCATTTTCGGGCGCTCTGCGCCGCCACCGCGGACGCATGCGTTTCGAGGCCCCGAAAAGCCGATATCGCATCCTCCCAGGCGCCGATGCGGGTGCTGGCACAGCCGAAAAAGCCTGCTATTACTGGATCATCCCGCCTCAGCTCCAGGGCTGCGCGGAACTCATCTCGGGCCTCCTCGAACTCTCCGGCGTAGAACCTGGCGATGCTCAGGCGAAAGCGTATGTCGGCATCCCCAGGCCGAAGCTCGGCAGCCTTTTCGAGAGCCGTCTCTGCGTCCTCCATCCGTCTGCGGAGCAGGTGGACCATCCCGAGGAGGTGCCAGACATCCGCGCTCCGGGGATCTGCCGCCGCGGAACTTTGCAGGCGGCCGCGCGCTTTTTCCAGCTCAAACCGGCTGAGGTCAAAACGCGCCGAGTCGAGGTCGCCCGTGATCGTGAATGAATGTCTGCGGACCCTGCGGCCGTATTCCCGATCCAGCGCCGAGGTGGGAAACGTGAAACCGGCGACCATACGCGTGAATGGATCGACCAGCGAGTGCCTCGCTCTCCGCGAGATCTCCGCAAGCAGCTCTGGATAGTGCTCGGTATGCGAAGGGATGCTCAGTTTCGCCTCAGACCCGATGCCAGGTTCGCTGCGGTTGACGCCCACAAGCCATTCTTTCACTCTGGCGGCGGGGCCGGCGGTCTGCCCCTGGGAGGCAAGCTTGTAAGGATCATCGTGTGAAACGTCGTCCGCGAACAGCAGCGTTACGAGGCCGGCCGTCGAGCTATCGGGTACGGTCAGCATGGTGGCGATATCATCGAAGGCGAGCTCCGGGCCGCGGCGCAGGATGCCCCATTTGCTCACCTTGTCCACCTCGATCACGAAGCTCGTGGAAAGCCACATGAGCAGGCGGAGAAGGGAGACCAAGAGTATGCTCATCGTGACGGCCAGTCCGGCTATGAGCGGCTTCAACTCAGGGAATATCAGAACGAGCACACCGGCGGCAACAACCGGCACCACAAAGGCAGCCGCCAGCACTAGGGACTTCCTTCGTAGGCCGGACACCAGTGGAACGCGATAACGCTTCTCGATGTTCATTTGTGTCTCGCCTTCTGCGCTGCTTATAGCTAACGTATCACCCGACTGTCGGCCCTGTCAATTCTGGCAATGCGGTCGCCGGGTTGACGCCCGACCTGCGCCGGTCTATAATGCCCGTGCGCGGAGCCGGGGTGGAAAGCATTCAGGCCTGTCTGCATCTTTTCGGGGAGCGAATCCGATGAATCCTGCGGTCGAGAAAATCGGGGAAGTAACGCGGGGGACGCCTTATGAGGGACGGCTCTACCTCGTCGGCGGCGCGGTCCGCGACGAGATCATGGGCTGTCTGCCGACCGAGGACGTTGACATCGTACTGGAGGGCGACGCCCTGAAGCTCGCCGGGTTCCTCCACGACAAAGGCATTGCGGAGCATCGCCCCGTTACTTACCCGCGCTTCGGCACCGCGATGGTGACCATCCAGGGGCACACGGTGGAACTGGTCAGCGCCCGTCGGGAGACCTACGCCCCGGAGAGCCGTAAGCCGGAGATCGAGCCCGCCGGCCTGTATGACGACGTCCGGCGCCGCGACTTCACCATCAACACGCTGCTCCAAAACCTTCATACGGGTGAGATCTACGACCTGACGTCCGAGGGCCGTGCCGACATCGAGGCGAAAGTCATCCGCACGCCGACGGAGCCGACGATCACGTTTTACGACGACCCTCTGCGCATGCTCCGCGCGGTGCGTTTCGCGGTAAGGCTCGGCTTCGAGATCGAGAAGGCGACGCACGACGCCATCGTCAAGGAGGCGGAGCGGCTCGCCATCATCAGCCGCGAGCGCATCCGGGACGAGTTTGCGAAGATTCTTCTGGGCGACGAGCCGAGCCGGGGGATGCGCATGCTGAAAGAGACGGGCCTGCTTGCTCAATTCGCGCACGAGTTCCTGGAGATGCAGAGAGTCGAGCAGGATGGCGGCCACCTGTGGGACGTGTGGAATCACACGCTGCACTCGCTGGATGCCGTTCACAGCCAGGCAGACCTCGTGCTCCGGCTGGCAGTCCTTTTCCACGACGTCGGAAAGCCTCGGACGAAGACCCGGGACGAGGCGGGGAGGACCCACTTCTATGGGCACGAAGACTTAGGCGCGCAGATCGCCCGGCGCGTGCTAACGCGCCTGCGCTTTCCCACGGAGGAGATCAACCGGGTGGTGCGGCTGACGGTGATGCATATGCGGATCGGCGAGTACCGGGGCGAGTGGAAAGATGCCGCGGTCAGGCGGCTGATGCGGGATGCGGGGGACGACATGCCGGACCTGATGGCGCTCGCACGGGCGGACAGAAGGGGTGCGAGTCCGACTGCCTCGACCGAGAACCTGGACGAGCTTGAGGCCCGAATGGAGGATGTCCTGCGCAAGACACCCATCGGCGAGTTGAAAAGCCCCCTGAACGGCCGCGAGATCATGGACCTGCTGAAGATTCCTTCCGGCCCGAGGGTCAGGGAGGTCAAGGAGTTCCTCACCGATCAGGTGATCGAGGGGAAGCTCCAGCCAAAAGACAAGGAGTCCGCCAGGCGCGCCGTCCTGGAGAAGTTTGGCGGTGCGTAGTGCGCGGGCTGCAGGATATCGAGCCGCGTTTCAGAACAGGGATCGAACAGAATACAAGGAGGATGGCACGTGGTTAGCATTCCGGATTTGAAAGTGCAGTTGGAGAAATCGCGTCACGAGCTCTCTCACATGCTCGACATGATGCCGGAGGACAAGATGGAGTTCCGGCCGGGCGAGCAGGCGAAATCCGCTGCCGAACTAGTGCGCCACCTCGCTGGATGTGAAGCGTGGCAGGCGGAGCTTGCCCAGAAGGGCAGTGCGCCATTCCCTCCCGTGGACCTGGCCGCTGAGTGCAAGGACAAGGAGAGACTCAAGCGGTGCCTGGATGAGGTCAGGAGCCGGACCCTTGCGGCTCTCGATGCAATTCCGTCCGAACGGCTGGCAGAGGTCGAAACCATGCCCTGGGGTGAGGAAATGTCCATCGGTGAATCTCTCTGCTACATGCCGTACCACGAGGGCTGGCACTCCGGCCAGATCGCTTACATTCAGACCATTCTTGGCATTATGGGATTCTAGCGCAGGCTCGGCGTCGAGCTTAACCTCCGCGCTGAGGATACGAACCTGGCTGAAGCCAGCTTTTAGCTGGGTTTGCAACCTCAGCGTGTGGATTCACCCACATGCCGTCGGTGAACGTAGCATTTCGAAGTTGGCAGAGCGCTAGTACGCTGCCACAGAGATTCTGACGGGCATTCTTCCCATGCCGCTCAATACGATCCGTTCCCCGCGAAGAACTGCGGCGAACGTATCTACTCGGGGAAACGGGATCCGCTTATCCCGAGTAGTCCCGCCGAAGCGGAAGGCGAAGGCGGGACGTATCGAGGGACGGGCCCCTGTTATTCGCCGAGACTTGGGCGGCCGGTAGTAGTGCGATCTAACCACAGGCTCGGGCCGCCAAAAGCCGGGGCCCGGGCGCCTCGCCCGACGATCCTCTACTTCTCCCAGTGGTGGATTATTAGGAAGTTGCCGCACGCCTTCTCCGTTTCGGATCTTCTTCCACGAAGGACCGCTTCCAGGTGTCGCTCGTAACTTATGTCCTGCAGGCTGAGTGGGCGTGGAGAAATGGCCGCCCATACCGATAATCGGATAGAGGGGTTTGTGCCGCCGAAGTATTGAGTTCGCTTTCGCTGGCGGCCGCGAACGGAAGAATCCAGACGCCGCTGAAGAAGCGTTCGTGGTCGTCAGCGATCCCATTCAGCGTTGTGAGCGCGACGCTCGGGAATCGAGGTGGTCTGATTGGGCAAGAGGATTCTGATAGGCGCTTATGGCTTTGGGGATAGGATGGTACTCCGGGACTTGCTGGCGTCCCTGGGCTTTCACGTCGTGGGCGAGGCGAAGGACGGCAGGGAGGTGGCGGAGAAGTATCAGGACCTGAAGCCCGACCTGGTAGTTGTGGAACTGCCGATGCCCGATATGGATGGCGTGGCGACGGTAAGGCAGATAAAATACCAGGATCCTGATGCGGCGGTTCTGATTTGCGCCGGTCGCGGCCAGCGCGTGCTTGCGACGGAAGCATTGCAGGCCGGGGCAAAGGATTTGGTGTTGAAGCCCATCCAGCCGCGCAGACTACTGAAAGCCATTCAGATGGCGATGAGATGACAAAAACCGATTAGAATGACCGGAGAGAAACGAAAGATGTTTGGAAAGCTGAAGCTGCTGTTCGTGTCAGCGGAAGTTGCTCCGCCCTCCAGTTTCGTGAGCCGATTGGGCACCTTGTCATACGTGCGCTCTTGTCGGAGGGAAGATCGCCCGTTCTGAGTTCCCTGGCCAACTGACAAAGATCGTCGTACCCACAGTGCACCCACGCCTTATTGAGCTGCTGTCGCGATTGAGGATGTTTTCGATCATCGCCGCCCGCCTACGGTTATCAACTGTGCTGGCGCACAAAGCACTTCGCGATCAACAGCCTCACTCACCGGATGTCAAGCGAAGTTACAGCAGGCGAGACAATCATGGCAGAGGTGCAAGCGCTTAGCAAGTGCCGTCTTACCATCCTCCTAACAGTTCTTGGTTCCTTCCGTCGTGGTGCGGCTCACCTGTATTTCCCGTGAGCCGCGCCGGTGCGAGCGGGATATGCGTCGCACAGTGATCCCTCGTGCTGCGGGCCTCTGCCACTTTTGTTATTGACAATCTGGTGGGTCTAGTATACAATTGTGGCTGATGTGAGAGGGCGCCTGCCGGGCGGGCTCCTGGGAGCCTGAGGGATGGTGCTTTGTATGGGTCCGGCGCACGCACAATCAAGGTGCCTCCGCGGTTAGGATTGGTTGACCGTCCGGACTCTGAGCTGTGCAACTTCTCCCGGCGCCATTTGCGATATGGGCGCAATATTTCCGGCTGGGCCCGGCTGTCCCGGAACCCATTGCCCAATCCCATGCGTAATAGAGATAGCAAGACGATTCTAGCGGATGCTCAGCTTCTGTGGAAAAAGTATAAAGTCCACGGGGACCTGCAGGCGCGGGACACTCTGATCAATCGGTATGCCTATTTGGTGAAAATCACAGCCGGCCGCGTCGTTACAAGCCTGCCTCCCAACGTGGACCGGGACGACCTAGTGGGCGCGGGTGTCGTCGGGCTCATCAAGGCGGTTGACCAGTACGATGTCACACGGCAGGTCAAGTTCGAGACCTACGCGATTGCCTTGATCCGCGGCGCCATCCTCGAAATGCTGAGGGAAGAAGACTGGGTGCCGAGGTCGGTCCGCGAGCGCGCAAAGAACCTCGAGCGAACCTATCTTCGGCTCGAGATGGAACTCGGCAGGCCGGCCAGCGAGGAGGAAGTGGCACAAGCTCTGGGCGTAGAACTGGACGACCTCCATTCTCTCCTGGCAGACACAGGGCGCGCTACTTTGCTATCCCTTGACGACGTGATCGCCGGGGCCGACGGCAGCGAGCGCATCCACCTGAGCGACGTGATAAACGACGAATCGGTGAATCCCTCGGCGGAGGTCGAGTACAAGGAAATGCGCCGTATCCTGGGGACGGCGATAGAACGACTTCCAGAGCGTGAGCGATTGGTGATCGCTCTGTACTATCACGAAGGTCTGACATTTAAGGAGATAGGAAAGGTACTATCGGTATCCGAATCGAGGGTGTATCAGCTTCACACCCAGGCCGTTCTGAGATTGCGGGGCTACCTCGCCCGGGATGTAGCCCTCTTTCACTAGAATCGCATCTGTTTTCAATACTGAGAGGAGAACCCGTAAGTATGAGTAGTGCTGGCAAGAAAGCTTTGTTACTCGCCGCCGTAGCCGCTGTGCTCTCCTCGTCTCTGGCGGGGTGCGGCCGTTCTACCGTTGGCAAAGTAAACGGACGGAAGATCTCTCGACAAGAGTACCACACCAGGCTCGAGCGTATGCCCCTCGGTCGGGGTGACCAACAAGTCGAAGCAGGCATGGTCGTGCTTGGAGAACTGATTGACGAGGAGCTGTGGCTTCGGCTCGCGGAGAAGGAAAAGGTGGCGCCAACTGATTCCCAGGTGGAGAAGAGATACAAGGAAATGCAGAAGCTCCCTTGGTTTACAGCCAGGTTGAAGGCCTTCGGGATTACCAAAGAACAGGCCAAGGACCTCCTTCGCGTCGAGCAGGCGAAGTTCAACCTCCAAACTCGCGGAGTCAAAGTGCCGGACAAAGATGTGACGGACTTTTACGAACGGCAGAAGAAGACACAGTTCACGATTCCAGAGCATGCGGAGGTCGCGGCCATTTTCTGCGAGGCGAAAGAGACTCTGGACAGGGTGATGAGCTTGCTCGAGCAGGGCGTCGAGTTCGGCGTTGTTGCCCGCCAGTGGTCCTCCGATACCGAGTCGAAGAAGAGGGACGGGCGGCTGGCAAGGGCAATCTACCGCGGCGATACACAGGTCCCCAAGGAGGTACAGGATGAGGTCCTGCGAACCAAGAGGGGGCAGTACACAACCCCGATGAGGGATGCAAACGGCTACGTGATCTTTCAAGTACTCAACCACAGGAAACAAAGGACGCAGAAGCATGCTGAAGTGAAGTATGCCATCTGGGAAGGGTTGATGGGGGACAAAGGCGCGAAGAAATGGAACATGGAGGAGGAGTTCACCAAGTTCCGCGAGAAAGCCGACATCAAGGTTGGTATTGACCGTTACAAGGAACGCCTGCTCCCCGAGGCCGAAGAAGAAGAGAAGAAAGAAGAACAGCCCAAGAAGTAGCCGTGATTGCAGTCGTGGCCTGGGCCTATCTGGACGCGAGCATATATCGGTGGGTGCCTGGGAAATATTCCTAGCCGCACCCACTGTTTTTGTGAGGGCCTCGGAGCATCCGGTTGTAGCAGACCGGGAGTCATATGGCGTTCGGCCGGCTGCATTCGAGGTTGCAGTGATCTTCGGCGTGGGAATAGAAGGCGAACGGGTGTGAAAGATGCCGTTGTACGGGCTCGATCACCTGACGGGGGCATGTGCCCCGGGGATGAGTTGAGAATCATGAGCAAGAGTGCAGGTCAGGCTTTTGAAAAACTGGTTGACATCATCGCCCGTCTGAGGAGTGAAGGCGGCTGCCCGTGGGACCGCGAGCAGACCCACGAGTCGCTCAAGCGGTATTTGGTGGAGGAGGCTTACGAGGTCATCGACGCGGTAGACGCCGGCGATATGGACGAGCTTCGCCGCGAACTGGGCGACCTGCTCATACAGGTGCTCTTCCACGCCCAACTCGCCGACGAGAACGACATCTTCGACATCGAGGATTCGATCAACGACATCTCGGAGAAGCTGATTCGCCGACACCCGCACGTATTTGGCAAGACGTCAGTGGCCGGCATCGAAGAGGTCCTCCATCGGTGGGAAGAGATCAAGGCCGCCGAGCCCGCGTCGAAGGACAGGGCGTCCGTCCTCGATGGCATCCCCCGAACTCTGCCTGCCCTTGCGAGGGCGATGGCCGTATCGAAGCGAGCAGCGGCAGCCGGCTTTGAGTGGCCCAGCTTGGCGGCCGTCGTCGAGAAGCTGGAGGAAGAGGTAGGTGAGTTGAAGGAAGAGCTGGCCGCCGGTGACCGTGAGAGGATAACGCACGAGGTCGGCGACCTGCTATTCACGGTCGTGAACGTCGCGCGCTGGACGAAGGTCGATGCTGAGGATGCCCTGCGCACAATGATCAAGAGGTTCACGGCCCGATTCAGACAGGTCGAAGAGGCGGCCCGCGAGAGCGGACGGCCCCTGGAAGAAATGACCATCCATGAGATGGACGCAGTTTGGGACCACGCGAAGCAGGAAAAATAAGAAGCGGAGGTGTGGAGCATGAAAACTTATCTGGCTGCAGCCGTCGTTTGGCTGGTTATCCTGGGCCACCCGGCACACGCGGACTCCTCCGCACGCCGGGTTCCACCCCCGCCGAGCTCTACGGACTACACGGCCGTGCGCGCAGTCGTGCTGGACGTGGACCGGCTCGACTTTCCGCACGTTCGACTGGAGCTGCGAATTGCGGAAAGCTCGAATAGGCAAGTGCTCGACCTCAGGGGAGGGCAGCGCACCGTCGCGGCGGAAAACTATCTCTGGCGAACCCGTGGGCGGATTAACTGTCTGGACAGCAGAAACGTGGGTGCTCTGGCTGCATACTATCTGTTGCAAGGGGACGAAATACGTGCTAAACTGTTCTCTGGTTCCAGCACGGCCCGTCGGGACGATGAGTGGTATATCTACGGGATAGCTCGCATTGGGCGTGGGTTCGCCGCAAGGCGAACCGAAGGGAGCGTCATTGTGCAGGACAACCTGGAGCTTACCCTCGAGGTCGAGGAGCAAGCCTACTGGGTGGGCCAGCCTGTGCGACTGATCCTTGCCGTCAAGAACGTCGGCGCGGAGCCGAAAACCCTGCGGTTTTCCTCCGGTCAGAGGTATGACTTTGTAGTGGCGCTGGCCGGGCGAGAGGTCTGGCGGTGGTCGAAGGGCAAGTTGTTTACCCAGGCGCTGACCTCGATCACGCTGGCTCCCGGCGAGACGATAAGATTCAGGGAGACGTGGCGCCAGGAGGATGACCTGGACCGCAAGGTTCAGCCCGGCGAGTACACGGTCACGGCCATCCTGACCACCATGAACGGACCTCGACCGACCGTCGGACCCGTGACTGTAACTATAAGGTCAAAGGAGTAGCCGAAGAGCGACTAGTGTTCCGTTAACTTAGTTTTGCGACATTCCGGTGTAGGAGGCGACTCCAGTCGGCGAAACCCATCGCGGTCTGGAGTCGCCGGCGCTCCATTGCTACTCTGCGAAGTAGCTCGCTACCCGTCCTCCGTAGCAGAGCTACTGCGGAGGGTGGACGTAGCACGAGAGCTATGGCGACGGAGCGACCCCTACTACAATGGGACCCTGGACTCGCACTTTCAAGTTAATGCAGTACTAGGTTGACCAGATTACCTATCCGGGGCAGCACGCGGCTCCCCCTGTTCTCGGTTGACTGTACATTGCCGGCCTGAGAGGGGGGAATTGCGCCGCCGAACCCCAGGTTCCGAGGCCCTGCGAGGTCGTCCGGACGGACGGCGCAGAACTCAATTCGCAGGGCCAATTGCTGACCGGTCCATGGCCGGTCGGGTGCTGGACCCATTCATCACTAACCGCACGCAGGGGGTACATGACATGGCTGATAAGAAACGCGTTTACCTGTTCCAAGAGGGCAACGCGCAGATGAGGGATCTGCTCGGTGGCAAGGGCGCCAATTTGGCGGAGATGACCAACCTCGGTCTTGCCGTTCCTCCCGGGTTCATCATCACAACCGACACCAGCAACGAGTACCAGGCGCTGGGGAACAAACTCCCGGACGGCCTGATGGCGGAGGTAAGGGAGGCGCTCGCCGCCGTCGAGAGCAGCATAGACAAGAAGCTCGGCAACCCATCGAACCCGCTTCTGGTCTCCGTCCGCTCCGGCGCGAAATTCTCCATGCCCGGCATGATGGATACCGTCCTGAACCTCGGCCTTAACGAACACACCCTGGAGGGTCTGATTCGCCTCACTGGGAACGAGCGTTTCGCATACGATGCTTACCGGCGCTTCATCATGATGTTCTCCGATATAGTTCTCGACATTCCCAAGCATGAGTTCGAGGCGGTTTTCGACGATGTAAAAAAGGACCTGGGCGTCAAGCTGGATACCGAGGTAGGTGCGGGGGATCTCAGGAAGTTGGCGGAGCGGTACAAGGCGCTTGTGAGGGACAGGCTGGGCCGGGAATTCCCCACCGAGCCGATGGAACAGCTCCGGCTCGCAATCGAGGCCGTCTTCCGGTCCTGGAACAACCCGCGGGCGATCACCTACCGCGAGCGCGAGAGGATCCCGCACACACTCGGCACCGCCGTAAGTGTGCAGGCGATGGTCTTCGGCAACATGGGCGACGATTCCGGCACCGGGGTCGCTTTTACCAGGGACGTGGCTACCGGCGCGAAGCATCTATACGGTGAGTACTTGATGAACGCCCAGGGCGAGGACGTCGTCGCAGGCATGCGCACCCCGGTGAAGATCGCTGAACTCCAGGAGCAGAACCCTGCCATCTACGACCAATTCGTCGAGATAGCGAACAAGCTCGAACACCATTACCGAGACGTCCAGGACATTGAATTCACCATCGAGAAGGGACGTCTGTTCATTCTCCAGTGCCGTGCGGGAAAGAGGACGGCGGCGGCGGCGGTGAAGATCGCTGTGGACATGGCCAACGAGGGGCTCATTTCCAAGGATGAGGCGCTGCTCAGGGTAAAGCCTGGAGACCTCGACCAACTGCTCCACCGGCAGATTGATCCGAAAGTCGAAGTGGACGTCCTGGCGAGAGGCCTACCCGCCTCTCCGGGTGCGGCATTCGGCAAGGTGGTATTCGATGCCGACACCGCCGCCGAGTTGGGGAAGGCGGGCGAGAAGGTTATTCTCGTGCGGCCCGAGACGAACCCCGATGATATCCACGGCTTGATTGCGGCGCAGGGAGTCCTGACCGCGCGTGGGGGAATGACAAGCCATGCGGCGGTAGTTGCCCGGGGATTCGGCATACCATGCGTCGCCGGCTGCGAGGCCATCACCGTAGAGACGGATGAGAAGAGATTCACCCGCGACAGTGGCGTTGTCAGCGAAGGCGACACAATTACTATTGACGGTTCCACCGGGCGCGTCATCATCGGCAGCGTACCGATGATTGAGCCGCAGATCAGCGGGGAGCTTGACACTTTGCTCCACTGGGCGAATGAGGTCAAGCGGCTGGGCGTCCGAACGAATGCGGACAATCCCGAAGACGCTGCGAAAGCGTTCGACTTCGGCGCGGAGGGGATCGGCCTCTGCCGGACTGAGCACATGTTCTTCCAGCGGGACCGGCTGCCGATCGTCCAGAAAATGATTCTTGCGGAGACCGACGAGGACCGCCAGGAGGCACTGGACAAGCTGCTCCCAATGCAGAAGCAGGACTTCATCGGCATCTTCAAGGCGATGCAAGGCCGACCGGTAACGATCCGTCTGATTGATCCGCCGCTGCACGAGTTCCTCCCAAGCCACGACGAGCTTTTGGAACAGGTCACAACCATCCGCACCAGGCTGAAGTACGTCTCCTATGAGGACCCGAACGACCCTGAGTATGTAGGCCTTCGAAAGGAACTCAAGGAGAAGGAGCGGCTTCTGGATCAGGTGGAGGAAATGCGCGAGGCGAATCCGATGCTTGGACTGCGCGGCTGCCGGTTGAGCATTCTCATCCCCGGCATCGTGAAGATGCAGGTTACCGCCATTTTTGAGGCGGCCGTCGAGCTCACCAAGCAGGGCATGGTCGTCAAGCCGGAGATTATGATCCCGCTGGTCTCGCATGTGAACGAGCTCAAGCTCCTCGGTGAGCAGCTCGAACAGGTGGCGAAGGACGTCATGGCGAAGGCCGGCGTCCAGATCGAGTATATGTTCGGGACAATGATCGAGATACCGAGGGCCGCGCTGACGGCGGACGAGATCGCTCAGCATGCCGGCTTCTTCTCCTTCGGGACGAACGACCTGACGCAGACGACTTTCGGGTTCAGCCGGGACGACGCGGAAGGCAAGTTCCTGCAGAAGTACCTGGACATGAAGATCCTGGATGACAACCCCTTCGAGGTGCTGGACAGAGTGGGCGTCGGCAGCCTGATGAAGATCTGCGTCGAGGATGCGAGAAAGGTCAACCCGAATATCAAGCTGGGGATTTGCGGGGAGCACGGCGGCGAGCCCAGTTCCGTCGAGTTCTGCCACCAGATCGGGCTGGACTATGTAAGCTGCTCTCCGTTCAGGGTGCCGATCGCGCGGCTCGCGGCCGCCCAAGCGAACATCCAGAGCGAAATCATCGAGGACAAGTAGGGGGCCGGCCTTGTGCCGGCCCGCCGGGTCCGTCATGTGCCGACCTCCCCCAACCCTCTCCTTGGTAAGGAGGGGAGCTAGAATCTGTCCCCCTTGGCAAGGGGGACCCCGCCTCTCCTGTCCCCCCTTACGAAGGCGGTAAGCACAACCGATGCCGTGGCCCATCGGCTCCTTGTGTCCGCGCCGGCGGATGCTGGCCGGTTAGGTGTGCGGCGCGTCTCCCGTCAATCGGGATCTCCACGGACAGCGTCGTTGCCGGGATCGGCTTTGGCGTGCAGGAATTTCTCGAAAAGCGCGGGGAGGTCGTCCACCCATCCGCCGAGACACAGCAAATTCCTCCCCCGAAGGCCGATGATCCGGCCGTCCGAAGACCGTATCGGCTCGAGACGCGGGCCGCGCTCCGTCCAGGCGGCGTTCACGTGCACCCGCTCGGCCGCGCCTACCGTCACCGAGAGCCCCGGAAGGACTTCGGCGGTCGTCTCGATCATCTTACCGCCGTCCGGGGAACACGGGAGGTCGTCTCGAAGCAGCCGGTCCACGCGTGGGGAGAGCTTCCGCCCTACAGGCGCGGTAAGCTCGGGGCCGAGCGCCAGGATCAAGACCTTCCGGCCGCCCATACCGCGTTCCAGGAACTCCTTGAGCTTCCGCTCGGCCTCCGCGTCGGCATAGTCCAGGCAGACGACTACCTTCCGGTAGTTCCTTGCCTGATCGATATCGTTCAGTGTGTAGATATCCAGCCCGTACTGCCAGAGGGACTTGGCCGCATCGGCGGCCCCGCCCACCCTGCGCGGAATGATAAACGCGATATCCGCCTTGCGGCGGATCTTCCGATAGGGTTTCGTCTCGTCGAAGAGCTTCCGGTACCGGGCGAGCTCATCCTTCAGCGGCGTGATATCGAACTCCTCGAAGGGTCCACCGTCCGGCCACGAACACGCAAAGAACACCAGGGCCGCCGGCTTGTACGGGAGCATCAGGTCAAAGTACTGCTCAAGGACCTCGGGCGTGCAGGTCGCGACATTTGCCGTGGGATGGGTCTCGTTCAGTACGACGCGTTTCCCGGCAAGACGGGCCTTGTTCGTGATTATGTTCATCTTCACGTGCGCTCCGGCGATGTCGAGGCCGGATATCGTCGGGCCGGTCACGGATTCAGGAGTCAACGACCGGTCGGCAGGGTCGGTGCTCGTATACATGGCATACCCGATCCGGGCCTTTGCGAACATCTCGGGGCTGAGTATGTCAATGATGGACTTGGGCTCGCCAACGGAGGTCTCCCAGCAGCGCAGTTGAGGACGATGCCATGATAGGTGGTCGCCCCAGTACTTCTTCTGCGCGCCGGGATCGTTTTCCAGGCGGAGGACGACTTTCTGCCCGGCGAAGGGAGTGAGGTCAACGGCGGCGCGTTTGCGATCGCCCTGGTGCTGGACATCGAAGAGCTTCTCTACCTTGCCGTCTGCGTTCACGAAGACGCGGTAGGCCGCCCCATCCTCGCCGCAGCCCGTCATCCCGAATGAGAACTCGATCTTCGCCGCCTTCGGGAGTTCCAGCGGGAATTCGCCGAAGCAGAGGCCGGTGTTGTCGCCGCGGAGGGGAGTCTTCCAAGGAATGCACACGCGGATGGACGCACCGAGCCTGGCCCATTCGAACCCGGCCCCGAGGGGATTCGGCCATTTCGGATCCTCCGTGTACAGAGTCACGCCCACCTGGTCGCCCAGGTTATAGTAGTTCATATTCAGTCCCCAGTGCTCGGGCACCCAGGGATTCAGCAGGCGGGGCTGGGCAGGATGCACGGGGTCGCCGAGCCGAAAGGCGTGCATCACAGTCCGCGTGTAGCGGTAGACGAGAGTCTCACGCCACTCCTTGAAGGCATTGTCCCGGAGAACAGGGCTTTCCTTGATGGCGTCGCCTCTCACGTCGAACCAGGAGGCAAAGCTCGTGCCGCATTCCCCGTTCAACGTGATCCCATCCCCGTTGGAATCCACGCCGGGGCCGTCGTCCTGGTAGCGTTCCTTCAGCCAGGCGACGAAATCTCGGTTCGTGTGGCCCTCCAGGCCGAGCTTTGTGATATCATCGGGAGGAATCCCGCACCCGCCGGAGACCCGCGGCTCGCTGCTCGCGTTCCAGCCGACGAGGAGCGGATGGTCCCGCCACTTCTCGCCCAGGTCGCGCATGGCCCCATAGATCCAATGGTACTGCTCCTCGGAGAGGACCACGCTCATCTGGTGGACGCCGACCCAGGGCATGCCGGCCTTCTCTGCGACTCCAACTTGATACTCGTCCGGCTGGATCTGCACGAAGTCCACTGCGTCCTTCAGATCCTTCATGCGCTGGACATCCCGCTCAACGTTACCCGTGCAGTAGAAGTAGCAGGCGAAAAGCGGCCGGTCGTTCGCGACCTCGCCCCAGAGTTTGGCGGCGAGCTCGGGGTTGGCAAATGCGGCACTGCCGCACAACGAGAGCGTAAGGAAGTAGAGCATGATATGCCTAGCGAGCATTTGACCCCTCCGAGTTCCAGCCTTAGTCATGACCCATACTAGCACGGTTGGTTTCCGCAGGCAAATCCTCCTTGCGCAGGTGGCCCGCTCTCCGCCTACTTCGCTGTACTGGAAGCCGCTGGCCTGGCGGTCGAGGCGCTTCGGGAGCCCGTGCCGTCTCAGGAGATGCTTCAGGAATCGCCCGAGTGGGAGCACCACCTCCGCATCCCATCGTTCCTCGTGTGCAGAGCCCGGCTGCTCTGAGGGAACTGCTGCTTCGGTAGCCTGCTGCCCGAGCCTGCGAGATATGCGAAAGAGAAACGGGGGCGGTTCTCCTGAGCCGCCGCCTTTTCCGTGTGCGAGCATTGACTGCCACTGCCGACTAACGTATCATGTACGCAATGCCTGGGTTGGTCTAGCAGTCTGTCGCGACGCACTGGCGAAGCCACGGAAAGGCACATGATGAGCAGCGAACACTGGGATCGCGCGGCTGAGCGGTACTCGGCTTTCGTTCGTGAAGGGAGAGACGAACACGGCCGCATCTACGAGCCCGCGGTGCGAGAGCTCCTCGGCGAAGTAGCGGGAAAGCGGGTGCTCGATGCAGGATGCGGAGAAGGGCGCTGGGCACGCGAACTCGCCCAATCCGGCGCACTGGTGACCGGCATTGACGGCTCCGGCGAGCTCATCCGGTTGGCCCGGGAAGGGGCCGCCGATCATCAGGGGCACATGAACTTCCTCGTCGGCGATCTCCTTGCATCCCTGCCGTTCCCGGATGACTGCTTCGATCTCGTGCTGGCGAACATGGTTCTGATGGACATACCGCGCATTGACGCCGCGGTTTCCGAGGTCGCGCGGGTGCTTGTTCCAGACGGCGCTTCCGTTTTCTCGATCCCGCATCCCTGTTTCTTCATGGGCGACTGGGAGACGGACAGCGAGGGCAAGCACAAAGTGTTGCGCGATTGGGAGCGTGTCCGGGAGGAGTAGTTGTGCCCGAGAAGCTGATAGCGGCCATTCGTGCGAAGCTCAGTGTGGATGCCAATCCGCAAAGCATACAGAGCCTAGTGGAAAGCGTGCTTCGAATGGAGCACGGCGATCTGAAAGCATTCGAACTGGCCGGTCGATACGCGCCACGGGTGAAAATGCGGTTAATCCGTTTGCGCGAAGAACGCATGGCGCGGGGCAACGACGTTTGGTTTGAGTTCAACTCTTCATCGTCAGACTACATACAGGGCCCGTGTTTCCTCGAGCCGCGAGATTCTCCCGAGGTAAAGCGCGCCAAGCTCAATAGACTGCGGGCCCAGCCTATGAGAATAGAGCTTGAGTCGTTGGACTTCGGGGAATTCGAGCGCGTTTGCCTCGTCATCCTTTCCCTTCTAGGTGCTAGGAGCTGTCGGCTAACATCGCGATCTCGTGACCAGGGAATTGACTTCTTTGGCGAGCTGTTTCTTGGGGATCTTGAGGTATCCAGTTCTCCGTTCTTCCGCTTTCAGGATAACCTCAAACTGTGGCTTGTCGGTCAAGCCAAGCACTGCGTCCACGGCAAGGTGTCGACGCCAGAAATCCGCAATCTCGTTGGCTCCATCAATCTGGCGCGCTTCAAAGAGTACGCCTCAACTACCGAGTTGATGAGTGAGCTTCCCATGCGAAGTTGCGATCCGGTGTTCGTAGTTTTCTTGACCACAGGTACTTTTACGCGCGACGCCAGAAAACTCGCATCAAACTCAGGTGTCATCCTGAAGGATATCGATGATGTGTCCAAGTTGCTGGCCGATAAAGCCGATAAACTTGTGTGTTCACAAGCACGCGAAGATTTGACCAAGGAGCACTTATTGACAATTGAGCTTGGCCAGCCCTGCGCAGGCTCCGACGACCCATGAGCTCCCAACACTGTACCTTTCCGTTCGTTCGGTAGCCTGCTGCCGAAGCGCGAATTGGAGTCTGGGAAGGCGAGAAGTCTGGCTCCGCCCACCAAAGTAGGGGAGGCCCTTGTGGCCTCCCGGGCGCGGGCGCCCGTGGAAGGTCGCCCCTACGGGAGGGATCTCTGCGGCGTCGCGGGTCGCCCGCGGCTACCGCCACAGGAACGCCTTCTCGACCGTGTCCGCGGTGGCCTCCGCGGTGCTCTCGTCGATCAAGCGGATGTCCGGGCGGGCGGATGGGTCCGGCACGCGGATCTTCCCGATCATCTGTTTTCGAATGGTCACAGGTCGGGTGACCTCGATCGGGCGGATGCTTCCGATCTTGCCTATCGCCTCGATCGTCTTGGCTTCGATCAGCTTGTGGGCTTCGTCCAGTGGCAGCGTGCGCGCGGACTCCCATGACAGGCCCTCTTTCACCTGGCAGGTGACCACGCCCGGAATCCAATCGGCGGCTTCCTTGCACGCCTTGTCGTCGCCCGAAACCATGATCACCGGCAGGCCGTAGTCGGCCACGATGCCCGCGTCAATGCCGATCTCGCCCGCCAGTCGGCCGTTCATCCACATGTTTTTGACCGTCTTAGACGAATATGTGTGGGACGAGAATGCTACGGGAGTGCCGGCCATGGCGTGGTATCCGAGCAGGATGACGGCATCACATTCCTCGAGACGAGACATTCGCACCGGCGTTCGCCCTTGAATGACCTCTGCCCGAGGATCCAATTCAGAGAGGATCGCGGTCTTGCCGGAACCGTGGCCGTCCCGAACGATCACGCCCTGCGCGCCTGCCTTGAAGCACCCCTCGATGCATGCGTTAATGTCCCATACGTAGCACAGGCGGCCTTTTTCGAAGTATCGGCCGTCGGACCTCACGAACTCGCGGCTTGGTATCCCGCTAATCCCTTCCAGGTCCGCGAATATGTAGATCTTCATGGGCTTTGGTGCGTCGGATGTGTGGCCCTGCGCATGGGTCAGCGCCATGGTTGCCAGTGCCAGGGCCAGCGCTGCTTGTGCGCTCAATCCTCTAAGAATCGGACTCAGCTCCTCTCATAACCCATTCGCCAAGCCGCAGGACAGAACCTCCAGGCGGTTGGACGCACAGCGCTGTCCTCAATCTGCTTATCGTTCGACCTTACTGCCGACCTTTGGCCACCCCCTGTCAGATTTCGGGAAGGGGGCCAGGGGGTTAGGTCCGGTCGCGGACGTTACCCGGCCTTCGGACAGGCGTTACGGGCCGGGACAAGCCGCGGCCCCTACAACGCGGGTGCCTGTGCTACAGCCCGCTTTCAGCGGGGTTCGTCCCCCCGTCGCGGGGGATTAGACCCGGGGTTTTAAGCCCGGGGCTCCCGGCCGGGACGGCCCTGGCGCATATCGGGCCGGGACAAGCCGCGGGCCCTACACGACGGGGTAGCGGCAGGTCTCTTAGCCTGTGGGGTTTGGGCGCAGCCATAAAGAGCTGCGGCTACCGGAACTCCACGATTTCGGCTTTCAGGGTTCCCATCGTCTTCACCATGTCGAACATGGCCGTTGCCTCGCCCTCAGCCAGCTTGATGTGCGTAGCGTCCACGAAGTCGGTCGGGAGGGTGGCATCTATCGGAACCCACTCGCCTACGAAGCTCTCCGCCCAGGCGTGGTAGTAGAACCCGCCCTTCCAGAAAACCAGGCCGGCCACCAGCTTCGTGGGGATGCCGACAGACCGCGCGAGCGCGGCGTAGAGTATCGCATAGTCCCGGCAGACCCCGGTCTTCCCCCGCAGGACGTCCACCGATGAGCGCACGATCCCGATGTTGCCTCGAGATTGTACGTTCTCGTGCACCCAGGTGCGCAGTCGAGTCGCCGCCAGGTAGGCGTTCTTCTCGTCTCCTACTACCTCTTTCGCCAGTGCCGCAATCTCGGGGTTCTTCGGCTGGACGTAGGGGCTCTCTTCGAGGTATTCTTTCAGCTCTCCGCCCTCTATAGGAAGACTTGCGGCAGCGGAAGGATCGAATTCCGACGCCGTGATCTCGTACGCGGCCGATGGCTCCTCTTTCCGGGTATACTTGACCTTTTGTCGCCCGTCTTCGATGGCAAGGGACTTCGCCGCGAGTCCGATGAGGTGCGCCTTCATGAACTTAACCCGGCGGGGGTTCGGGATTTCCATGTCGGTCGGCACAGAGGTCGCCACTGCGAGATCCGCCGGCGGCAGGTAGACGCCCGGGAAGCTCTGCGCCTCCTCCTTCGGCTCGCGCACCATCACCAACCCCATGATGGCGGTGACTTTGAGCACATTGCCCTTCTTGTCCTGCCAGCATGTCATCTCGCCGAGCGGCGTAAGGCTGCGGATCACAAAGGCCGTGCAAGGCTTGCCTTCCAGCTCGATTTTCTCGGTCCCCACAACTTCCGACTGGATATCGTCGAGGCTCAGGGTGAGAGGGTTGAAATACTTGAGGTCCAGCTTATCGCCGACCTTCAGCTTCATGGTGGTCGGAAAGAAGGTATAATCGCCGATCAACTTGCTGCCCGATGGGATGGGGATCGTCTTCGTGGTCTTCGTGCCCTCGGAAACGACCTCGGCGACTATCTGCGTCCGCCCGAATTTTGCCGTGATCCTGGTGGAGTGGCCGGCGGACTTCATCTCGAAAGTCTCGTAGACCGGCTCGAACTTCTCGTTCAGGTAGACTGTGGTAATCAGCTCTTGCTCGACTTCTTCGCCGAGCGCGAGAAGGCGCGTGGTGCTCGTGCTGTCGAGCCGGTAGCCGGGCTTGCCACCGAACGTGGACTTGTCGATGACGAAGCTTGCGTACCCGATCTTGGCCTTGCCGAGGTAGATGCCCATCCACGTCTCGCTTGGGATCTCCTGGGCGGCGATCGGGACTTGCGAAATAACGGCGGCCGATGCGATCGCAGCAGTAGCTTTGCTTAGTTTTCTGGTCATCTTCGTCCACGCAAACATGTTGTTTACTCCGGGAGGCGCCTAACCCCTATCTCGGAGTTCGCCCACCGCGTGTGGGTGAATCCACGCGCTAAGATTGCAAACCCAGCCAGAAGCTGGCTTCAGCCAGGTTTGTATCGTTAGCGCGGAGGTTCGGCTCGGCGCCCATGCTTATGCCCCTCGATACGATCCGCTCACTGGGGCGAACGGATCTACTCGGGGTACACGGATCCGCTTATCCCGAGTAGTCCCGATCCATCGGGACGTATCGAGGGACGGCAGATTTGCTGGAGTCACCGGCCGTGATCTACTCACCCCGGGCGACTCGAAGCCGGTTGAGCGCGCGGTGGAGAGCCGCCTCGGCACGCGCCCCGTCGATTCCCTCAGCCCTGCTCCGCAGACGCTCCTCAGCGCGTTTCTTGGCTTCTTCCGCCCGGCGGATGTCAATCTCCTCCGCGCGTTCGGCGGTGTCGGCGAGTATGCGCACGCTGTTCTTCCGTACCTGCATAAAGCCGCCGGATACCGCGAGGCGCGTCACGTGGCCGTCCGGGTCGCGCACCCATACCTCGCCGGTGGTCAGTTCCGCCATGAGAGGTGCGTGGTTCGCCATGACTCCAAGCGAGCCCTCTGTCCCGGGCACGACTATGGACGCTACATCCTGCTCCAGTACGATCCGCTCCGGGGTCACTGTCTCGAGTCTAAAGCTCTTCTCAGGCATCCGTTACGCCGCTGCCTTCATTTGCTCGGCTTTCTGGACCGCCTCATCAATTCCGCCGACCATGTAGAAGGCCTGCTCCGGGAGGTCATCGTGCATGCCTTCGACTATCTCCTTGAAACCTCGGATCGTCTCCTCGAGCGGCACGTAGCGTCCTTCCAAGCCGGTGAACTGTTCGGCAACAAAGTTCGGCTGCGAGAGGAAAAGCTGGATCTTCCGCGCCCGTGCGACCGTCAGCTTGTCCTCGTCGGAAAGCTCGTCGATGCCCAGGATCGCGATGATGTCCTGAAGCTCCTTGTACCGCTGCAGAATCGCCTGGACCTGGCGCGCCACCGTGTAATGCTCCTCTCCCACTATTCTCGGGTCGAGAATCCTGGAAGTGGACACCAATGGATCCACGGCGGGGTAAATTCCCATTTCGACGATGCGCCGCTCGAGGTAAGTGGTCGCGTCCAGATGGGCGAAGGTGGTCGCCGGCGCCGGATCCGTGGGGTCGTCGGCGGGCACGTAGATCGCCTGGATGGACGTGATGGAGCCCTTCACGGTGGAGGTAATCCGCTCCTGAAGCTCTCCCATCTCGGTGCCCAGAGTAGGCTGGTAACCTACCGCGGACGGCATCCGGCCGAGCAGCGCGGACACCTCGGCGCCAGCCTGCACGAAGCGGAATATATTGTCTATGAAGAGCAGCACGTCCTGTCCTTCCTCGTCTCGGAAGTACTCCGCCATGCTGAGCGCGGCGAGGCCGACTCTCAGCCTCGCGCCGGGCGGCTCGTTCATCTGTCCGAAGACCATCGTTGTCTTGTTGATGACGCCGCTCTCCCGCATCTCGAGCCAGAGCTGGTTTCCCTCCCGGGTACGCTCGCCCACACCTGCGAACACGGAGAAGCCGCCGTGTTCCGTGGCGATGTTCCGGATCAGCTCCATGATGAGAACGGTCTTGCCGACGCCCGCGCCGCCAAAGAGTCCTACTTTGCCGCCTTTCGCGTAGGGACAGAGGAGGTCGGCGACCTTGAGCCCGGTTTCGAACTGCTCGCTGACGGTACTCTGCTCCGCAAACGAGGGTGCGGGCCGGTGGATTGGGTATCGCTTTTCGGTCTTCACAGGCTCCAGGTGGTCTATCGGCTCTCCGAGAAGGTTGAAAACGCGGCCGAGAGTTTCCTTGCCCACAGGCACGGTGATCGGGCCCCCGGTGTCCTCGGCCTCCATGCCGCGCACCAGGCCGTCCGTGCTCGCCAGCGCTATACACCTCACGATGTCGTTGCCGAGCATCTGTGCGACCTCCACCGTCAGGTTTATGTTCCTGCTTTCGTCTACGATCTTGACTGCGTTCAGCATCTCGGGCAGCTTGTCCGGCGGAAACTTGATGTCCACTACCGGTCCGACCACCTGGACAACTTGTCCTTCAGCCATTTAACATATGCCTCCAAAACTAGAAGACGAAGATCGGGCACAAAGAGCTCGGACTTCAGTCTCTACAACCCTCCAAAAAGAGCCTCCGGATTGGAGCGTCGCCCCTGAAGTCCAAAGTCTACCGTCTGAAGTCTTGCTTTCCGTATCCTCTGTGCTTCTCTGTGTCTCTGTGTTCTAATGATTATTTCAACGCTTCAGCGCCGCCGACGATCTCGGACAGCTCCTTTGTGATCGCCGCCTGGCGCGCGCGGTTGAACTGCAAGGTGAGTGTGTCGATCATTTCCTCGGTGTTGCCGGTCGCCGAATCCATCGCCGTCATGCGTGCCCCTTGCTCGCTTGCCAGCGACTCGAGCAGCGCCCGGTAGACCTGGGTGTCAACATACCTCGGCAGGAGCCTGCCAAGCAAGACGCCCGCCTCAGGCTCGAAAATGTACTGCTCGGCGGCCTCTGCCTGCTCCTCAGAGGGCGCCTCGACCGGCAGGAGCTGTATATCCGTTACGCTCTGCCGGATCGCGCTGTAGAACCGGGTGTAGATGATGTATACGGCATCTGCTTCTCGCCTCTCGTAGAGGTCCCGCAGAGTTCGCCCGACCTGCCGGGCCTCGGCGAAGTTGACTTCGGACGTTGGCATTGGGAAGTCCGCGATGATGTTATACTGTCGCTTTGTGAAGAACAAGCGTCCCTTCCGACCGACGGTCACGAGCTTCACGTGGTCCTTCTCGTACGGCTGAATCAAGCTGATGGCCCTGCGAATGACGTTTGTGTTGTAGCCGCCGGCCATGCCCCGGTCGGAAGTGACCACCAGAACGCCGATGTTGACGGGCTCGCGCACTTCGAGCAGCGGATGCTCTATGTCGCCGGCGATCTTGGCGAGGCAGCCCATCAACGTGAGCATCTCATCGGCGTAGGGGCGCGCCGCCTCCGCCCTGGGCTGCGCCCTCTGGAGCCGCGCCGCCGCCACCATCTTCAGTGCTTTCGTTATCTGCTGGATGTTCCGTACGGTCCGAATTCGCCGCCGGATGTCCCGCGTAGTCGCCATGAACTGTTCTCCCTGCATCAAGAGGAGATGCGACAACACGTAACTCGTGATGCGCACAAGGCAAGGGACAGTATTCCTTACGCATCACGCCGTGAACTGCGCCTTGTAGTCCTCAATCGCCTTCTTCAGCAGCTCCTCTGTCTCGTCGCTGAGTATGCCGGTCTTCTTGATCTGCATGCCGACGTCCGGATACTTGTCGGCCATGAATTTGTGAAACCCCGGTTCGAAGTTCTTCGCCTGCTCGAGCGGGATGTCGTCGAGATAGCCTGTGTTGGCCGCGTAGATGATCATAACCTGATGCTCGACGGCCATCGGCTCGTACTGCGGCTGTTTAAGGACCTCGGTCAAGCGCGCGCCGCGGGCGAGCTGGGCCTGGGTGGCCTTGTCCAGATCGGTCGCAAACTGCGCGAATGCCTGGACTTCCCGGTAGCGCGCCAGGTCGAGCCTGAGTCGGCTGGCGACCTGCTTCATCGCCTTGACCTGGGCGGCTCCTCCAACTCTCGAGACGGACACCCCGACGTTGATCGCCGGGCGCACGCCCGCGTAGAACAGGTCGGTCTCGAGAAATATCTGCCCGTCGGTGATAGAGATCACGTTTGTTGGGATATATGCCGAGATGTCGCCCGCCTGTGTCTCGATCACCGGGATGCCGGTCAAAGAGCCGCCGCCGAGTTCGTCGCTCAGTTTCGCGGTGCGCTCCAGCAGCCTGGCGTGAAGATAGAATATATCGCCCGGATAGGCCTCGCGCCCCGGCGGTCTTCTCAGCAGCAGGGACACCTGTCTGTACGCCTGAGCATGCTTCGAAAGATCGTCGTAGAATGCCGCCGCGTGTTTGCCGTTATCGCGGAAGTACTCGCCCATGGCGCACCCCGCATACGGCGCGATGTACTGGAGGGGAGCAGGCTCGCTCGCCGTCGCGCTGACAACGGTGGTGTACTCCATTGCTCCATGATCCTCCAGGGTCTTCACTACCTGGGCGACCGTGGACAGCTTCTGCCCAATTGCCACATAAATACAGTAGACCTCGGTGTCCTTCTGGTTGATTATGGTGTCGACGATGATTGCGGTCTTGCCGGTCTGCCGGTCGCCGATGATAAGTTCCCTCTGGCCGCGCCCGATGGGGATCATGCTGTCAATGGCTTTCAGACCTGTCTGGAGCGGCTCCTTCACCGGCTGGCGGTCTACGACGCCCGGGGCCCGCGCTTCGATGTTGCGGAATTGGTCCGTCACGATGGGGCCCTTTTCGTCCAGTGGCTGGCCGAGCGCGTTCACCACACGGCCGGCCAGGGCCTCGCCCACGGGAACGGATACGATCCTGCCGGTCCGCTTGGCCGTGTCGCCTTCCTTGATCTCCACATCTTGGCCCAGGATGATGCAGCCGACGTTATCCTCTTCCAGGTTGAACACCATCCCGAAGACGCCGCTTGGGAACTCGATCAGCTCGCCGGCCATGGCGTCCCGAAGCCCGTAGAGTCTGGCGATCCCGTCGCCGACCTGGAGTACGGTGCCGACCCCGATCTCCTGGATCTCTTTCTTATAGGACCGAAGCTCTTTCTCCAGTATGGAGGTTACTTCTTCAGGCCTTATATTGGCGGACATTTCGGTCTTTCTCCCATCATATGCTGAGTGAGTTCAGGCCCCACGCTTCAAGTTCCCGGTTGTCCTCTCTGAGATTCCCGACCTGAAAAATGGAACTCGTAACCCGGAAGCTCAAGCGTGGCTCTGCTCCCCCAGAAGCTGGTTCTTAAGTGACGCCAGGTAGCCTCTCACGCTGCCATCCATCACGGTATCGCCGATCCTGACGACGAGGCCTCCTATGAGGGCGGGATCCTCTCCCAGTTCGAGCTCAACCTTCTTTCCGGTGAGGTCCTCCAGCTTCCCACGAAGTTCGCTCTTCTCGGAGGCGGCCAGCGGCACCGCGCTGGTTACCATGGCAGCGACTACCCCACGGAACTCATTTGCGAGCCTGACGTACTCCTGCTCCACGTCTTCGAGGATGCCTTCGCGGCGCTTGTCTACGATCAGGCTCAGGAAGTGGAGCATGACGTCCTGAATCTCGCCCTTGAATACATCCGCGATGATTCTTTTCTTTCGCTCAGCCGGGATCAGCGGGTGTTCGAGCGCCTCTTTCAGGCGCGGCATGGTCTGCAGCGAATACGTAATCAGGCCCAGGTCGCTCTCGACGAAGTCAATTGCTTCCGCCTGCTTCGCCGCCTCGAAGAGCGCGCCTGCATAGCGCCGTGCGATGGCCGTGAACCTCATTTCGCGCTCCCGATTCTGTTGACGAAATCCTTGACCAGCTTGCGGTGTTTGGCCTCATCGAGGGATGCCTCGATCAGTTTCCCAGCCGCCGAAAGGGAGATGTCTACTACCTGCTCCCTGAGTGCGGCGAGGGTCTTTTCCCTTTCACGCGCCAAGTCTTCCTGACCCCTTTGGCGGATGCCCTCCGCCCGGGTCCTGGCATCGGCCAGTATGTCGTCCTTGGCGTCCTGCGCGTCTTTTACGGCAGCCTGAATCCGTGAACGGGCCTCGGCCTCAATGCCGGCGAGCCTTTGTTCCAATTCCGACTTCAGTTCGTCGGCGGCCGACCGAGTAGCATGTGCTTGCTCGTAAGTCGTCTTAATCTCCTGCTCGCGGGCGTGCAGGAGCGCGAGCACCGGTCGAAAAAGGACCTTCGCCAGCAGAATCCACAGTAATATGAAGCCCGTCACCTGGGCCGCCATGACTTTGGGGTCAATATGCAGTTGATGCAGCAATTCCTGCATTGGTTAGCCTCCAACCCGCGTGAAGCGGATGACAGGCAGTGAAGCACCGCGGCTTCACCACGCTGTTTGTCAATACCTGCAAGCGTACACGGATGCGATCCGTGCACTGAAGACAGGGTGTTCTACGCGCTGATTACCTTATGAGCTTCAGGATCTCGGCCGTTTCCGGCAGTTTGCCGAGCAGCAGGAAGAACATCACAAGCGCGTAGATTACCAGCGACTCGATAAACGCAAGGCTGATAATCAGCGCGGTCTGAATCTTCCCGATTGCTTCCGGCTGGCGCGCCATGCCCTCCAGAGCTGAGGCTGCAGCCCTTGCCTGCCCCAACGCGGCAGAGAGCACCGCGATCGGCACGCCCAGGCCGACTACTATGACCAGTGCAGCTAGATAAGTCAAGTCTGTTCCTCCCTTCTATTCCACATCCGCCCGCCTGGGGCGGATCGTGTCACTCATGTACATACTCTTCGTGTCCGGAGACAGCTATTGCTATGTAGATGCAGCACAGAATCGCAAAAACGAGTGCTTGTACGAACGAAATAAAGACCGCAAAAACCATCATCGGAAGCTGGGTCGGTAATGCCGCGACGTATGGAATGGCGACAAACGTCATGCCCGCGAGGATGGTCAGAATAGTCTCCTTGCCAAACACGTTGCCGAAGAGACGGAAAGAGAGCGAAACCGGCCGGGCCAGCTCGCCGATTACATGGATCGGGAGCATCAAGGGGGCAAGCCACAGCGGTTCGCCCACCAGGTGCTTGAGGTAGGAAAACAGTCCTACCGCCCGTATGCCAAAGTAGTTGTACATGACAAAGACGATAAGAGCCAGCGAAAGAGGCACGTTTAGGTCGCCGGTCGGCGAATGGAAGAGCGGAACCAGCCCCAGAAGATTGAGCGCCAATATATATATGAACAGCGTGCCTATAAACGGCGTGTACTTTTCTCCACCCGGGCCTATGATCCCCACAAAGAAGTTGTTCAGAGACTCCACTGTTAGCTCGATAATGCCCTGGCGACTAGACGTCGGGATTCTCTCGAGCCGACGCGTCCCGAGGATGCTCGCGACCGACAGGCCGAGCACGACAAGCATGGACATGCCGAACAAAATCCACGGGCTTATTGCGCGTACTTCCAATCTAGCTTTCCCCACTTCCGTTGCGAGCGTTCCGAGCGGGTATCGCGGTCTTATGCGCCTCCAGTCGCTCGACTATCCTGAATCCGATCACCTTTGCGATGATTGCCACATGTACCAACAGAATCCCGCCGCAGAAGGCGGGAAGGCTTATCTTATTCCACCGAACGAGTCCATACAACATCGCCCCGAGCAGCGGATATTTTACCAGACCGAGCTTCAACAGCGCGCGTTTCGGCCTCACCGCGCCCGCCGTGAACGCGCCCCTCACTACACAGTGGAAGGATGCGAGAACAGCCGTGCCCAGGATTGCGCCGAAGGTGATGCTTAACCCAATCCACGGCTTCTGCAGCGCCACAGCCCACGTCACAGCGATCGCCCAGGCGAGGGCAATGGACTTATAGAATTCCTTCAGCACGTTCTGATCGTCGTTCATTCTTCCTTCGAAAGCCTGATCGCTATGCGGATCATCTCGATGAAGCCCGCTACGATCCCCAGCAGCGTGAAAAGCAGCATGAGCCATGGCTCGGTGCCGAAAATGCTGTCCAGCCACCGGCCCAGCCCATAGCCGATAAATATCGCTACGACGAGCACCAAGGCGATGCTGCTGGCCAGGCCGGCTCCTCGCATCCATTTGTACTTATTATCTCGCTGCATGCCGGCTCCGCGACTTCCCTTCGGCACGAAGGCTTGCCGCCCACCCGTATCCCTCCGCCGACCGGCGGATTCCCGCGCGCCGCATTCCCCGGGATGCCGCATGCACCCGTGGGAACGGACCTTCCGCTCCGGGACGACAGCCGCTATGCCCACAATTGAGCCTCGCTCCACGTGAGCCCCGTTCAAAACAATAGCGCCCGTTCCGATGAGCGCTTTGTCGTCAACGGTGCATCCATGGAGTTGGGCTCCGCGACGTGATCACCAACGGAGGTTCTGCGGTATTAGGACCGGTGCCGGATACGGCGTTCCTAGATGTTTGTACCCGGCCGATTCTCATCTCGTGCACGTCGCCGCGCAGGACGCAGCCGAACCGCATGCTCGACCCATTTGAGACGGGCCGGGCACGACATCGCCGCTGATTGTGAGATCGGACGCGATGAATACGTCCTCACTTATGTTAGGCTTCTCGCTGCTGAATTCCTTGATGATCCGGAATTCTTCGGATTGTCTGCTCCGCGCCGCACCGGCAGCTTTGTGCATAAATGCGCAATAGTATATCATAAAGGCTCAGTTTGGGTCAACACGCAGGCGGGCTCGCGAACACATCCAGGCGCGGTTTCCGCGTGGCTGTCAGGCCGAGCATTGTCCTCCGGGAAATCGGCCGCTCTGGGGCGGAGGTGCGCCCTGCCTGAAGCCACGGATGCACGGTCCCGATAATTGATCGAGCGAGTCGGGGTGTTTTCTGTTCCAGGCCGACACGTGCGATGCTGGGGAGGTCCTCCATGTTGAGAAACCATAAGCGCTTGACAACCGGCTGTTGGCATGCTACATTTGTGTCAGACGCAAAAACCTGAGGTTTTTCCGGCCTCCCCCCTAAAGATCGGTGGAGCCGGACCGATAATAGTACAAAACGCATAGTTAGAACGAAAAAGGCAAACTCTTCGAAAGAAGGGGACGCAAAGCCAAGGGTCTAATCTCGGAAGGTTACGGGAATGACAGCCTGGCTGCCGTCTTCAGGTTCGGGAGAGCTTGCCTTTTCTGATTGCAGGGCAGGAGCTCCCGGGCGGAGAGGGGGCGAAGAATGCAGATTTCAGCAGTAGAAGTTGCCAAGCTGCTCGAGGCCGAGAAGGCAAGACCGCCGAAGTCCGGAAAGACCAGTCTCAAGTTCAAGGAGATTACGCCGGACGCCCTGCCGGAACATGAGGTCGTGGAGCCGGACGCGTCTGAAGTTGCCCGAGTTGTACAGATGGTGAAGGAGACGCCCGACGTCCGCGAAGACATCGTGATGCAGCTGAAGGAGCGGATCGAAAAGGGCGAATACGAGATCAGCAGCGAGGAGATCGCCGAGATGATGGCACGCCGGATGAAAGCGGACCGCATCAGGTAGGATAGGCCTGGCTCGCTGCAATTGATGGTTCACAGCAAAGGACGCCTGGTTTAACTCTGGGCGTCCTTTTGCCAGTATTGACTACCGGCGGCCCCCTCTGTGCCGCTCAATGCGTTCGCTGAACCCACGATTTGCACCTCCATGTTGCCGTGGATGGCAGCTTGCGACAGTGATTGCTGATCTCCGCCTACTTCGCGATGGCCCCGATACATTCCCGAGGTCCGAACACCGCACAGCACGCGATTATGAGCCATCGTAGATGTCCATCTGCACGGTCCTTGGGAGCTTTTCAAAACGAACGCCCTGAGGCACTAACCCCGTGTGCCCGATTAGCCCTCACTTGGCGGTGGCGCATCGAGGGCCGGGCAGGGAGGCGCAAGTCCGTGCCATACAGCCGGCCCAAGCCGCGTATTCCGGGATGGTGCCGAAAATCGTCGGCCGGAACTTCCAGGAGGATATGTCTATCGGGCCGGTGAATCTAGTGCTGAGTTTGCATATGTGTCAACGGCGTCATAGACGGCGCGAGGAGTGCGACCGCATGGAAACCGTCAGGAGCGAGTTTGACCGTCAGGTACCCGAGCCGGCGGAGATCCTATCTGTCATAGACATAAACCTCGACACGATACGCCTGAGTCCGTACCAGCCCCGGAAGTCCTTCGACGACGACGGGCTGGACGAGCTGACAGAGTCCATCCGGCGAAACGGAGTGCTCCAGCCGGTGGTGGTTCGGCGGGTCGAGGATGGATCCTATGAACTGGTGGCCGGCGAGCGTAGATTTCGGGCGGCGGTGCAGGCGGGGCTGAAAAGTATCCCGGCGGTCGCGCGGGTTCTGACCGACAGGGAATCGCTGGAGATCGCGTTGATTGAAAACCTCCAGCGCGAAGATATCAAGCCGATGGAGCGCGCCCAGGCATACCGTCGGCTGATAGACGAATTCGGCCTGACCCAGGAACAAGTTGCGGCGACAGTCGGGAAAAGCCGTCCCGCTGTGGCGAACACCCTCCGGCTCTTGAACCTGCCCCTCCCGGTCATCGAGAGCGTCGATCGTGAGGAGATCAGCGAGGGACATGCCCGCGCGCTGCTTTCAATCGCCGACCCCGAGACGCAGATGAGTGTCTGGGAGAAGATCGTCCGGAGAGGGCTGAGTGTGCGGGAAGCCGAGCGTTTGTCAAGGATGTCAGAGGCTTCCGGGACGTCTAGGACGGCGCATGTTCCACGTGAAACATGTCATGGACGTCGAGATCCGGCCCTGGCGGATGTCGAGGATAAGCTCCGACGCTACCTGGGCACCAAGGTTGTCATCAGCCGGCGCCGTGACAAGGGCAGGATCGAGATCGAGTTCTACGACGAGGACGACCTTATGCGGATTCTCGATCTGCTGGCGTCAGGCTAAGGAAGGAACACAGAAGCACAGAAGTCCACAGGAGCACGACAGAGGGAAGTGCGAAACCCTGGAAGTCACACTCTGGGTCTGGGAGGAGGCTTGGGATTTCGACGGGAGCGTGTGTCGTCCCGGCTCCGAGGTCCAAGGCCTAGAGTCCAAAGTCTAAGAGCTCTCTCTGTACCTTCCGTGCTTCTCTGTGTGCTCTGTGTTCTAGTATGACTGGCACTGCATGAACAGGATGGACAAGACCATGAATGACGTTGTCTATGACGTCCGAATCAAGGAAGTGGCGAAGATCCTGGATAAGAGTGATCGTCAGGTGCGGCGCTATGTCAAGGCGAGAAGGTTGAATGCCATGCCCCTGCGTGTGGACGGGCACATACGGCTGATGTTCAACCGCGGGCAGGTGATCGCGTTCAGAGAACGCGTCCTCAGCGACGGAGCTTTTCGCGAATCGGGACGGGAGATAATCGCAGACACACACCTGATCGGGGACGGGGACAGCGCGACGACGCAGGGGGCGGAGGCGACCGTCGCTCAGGGCGCCGACATCGGGCAGTCAGGCGCCGTCAAGTATGTCGTAGACGCGCTGCGCGAACAGATCGGAGAATTGCAGAAGGAGAACCGAGATCTTCACTACCAGTTGGAGCAGCGCTCAGGGCAGGTGGGTTTCCTCCAGGGCAGGGTGGAGATATTGCAGGATGAGTTGAAAATGCTCGCACCTGCGGCTGAGTCGCAGGAGGAAATCATCAAGCGAAAACCGTGGTATCGGCGCGTCTTCGGGCGCGGCTGATTGCACGGTCTGTCTATCTGATGTCATCAGCGCGCTTTATGCCCACGTCCCCGGACGTCATAGACATCCAGGACGACATCGGGGCTGTAACTGTTGACCAGCGGGATGGCGAATTGAGCGACCGCGGCGTGGATTGCCTTCTCCACGTGATGACCGGTCGAGCTGGACCCGGAAGACTCGCCTGATGTCGGCGCACTTGGCAGACGGGCCGGCGCGTAAATACTCGTTTGCTTCCTCCCAGAGATCGTTTTCGGTCTTCTATCGCCCTGCCTTCCAAGATCCCGCAGGGAATTCCGTCCCTCGAGGCTAATCTACCCGTGGAGTGCGCCATCGCTGACGGAGGAGGTCCGGCATGTTCGGTTGCCCGCCGTCGCTACAGCTTCTCTTCCTGGCGGCCGACCGTCTAACCTTTACCCGAACGCCCGCGACTCTATGGAGACATCGCGTTTGTGGAGTAGATTATGGACATCCAATCCGGCGGAAGGCGAGCGCTCACCGAAGACGATCTTGTGGAGCTGTCTCGTCGGCAAATCCACCAGATGGCCATCTCTGGTAACGGCTGCCGGGCTGCCGTCGTTACCGGGTATACCGACGATGTTCCGCATAGCCAGTATAGTCGGGACATAATGCGGCGGTGCCTCTGGGTGATGGCGCACGATTCCCCTGGCCAGACGTTGCTTTGCGACCAGGACGCACACGCTCCGGCGTGGTCCAACTCCGGCCAAACCGTCGCTTACCTCAGCCGAGCGTCCGGCACGACCCAGATTTGGCGCATTGCTCTCAACATAGACTCCAAACAGCAGCTTACGGGCGTCCAGGGACGTGATGGCAACGCCTTCCAGAGATGCCAGCTCATCTGGACGCCCGATGACCAGCGTGTGGTCTTTACCACAACGGGCGCGAACGAACCGGAAAACGACACCCAGCCGGGCAAGTACAAGAACCCGGTCGATGTGCAGAGCACGCAAAGGCCCCAAGAGGCATACAGACCCGGTCCCGTGCAACTCTGGTCCGTTGCAGCAACCGGCGGCGAACCGGAACTGTTAGCGACACTCGATCATCCTTTCCGCAAATTGATCGGCTGGCCGAGCGACGGTGACACACTACTGTTATCATGTGGCGCGGACATACGCTCGGTATCGCTCTTGACTGGTGAACAGAGATTGATGATACGCAAAGGTCATCGGCTGGCAGCTCTGGACCAATCCGGCGAACTCTGGTTGCTCGAAGGTAACGATGGTGCGCTCGAGATCGGACGCGTTACGAGAAGCGGCTGGGAGCAAGTGCGCTCCTTCGAATATGATGCCTTCCTGGAGGAGCCTCTCGCGCTGCTACCCGATGTTGGCAAGCTCTATCTCCTTCGCCGTCGCGGTGTGATTCGGCGATTGGTGGCTGCCGATCTGAATACCGGCAACTCGCGCACGATTACCGGTTCTGATGAGGTCGCTGCTGCCGATCACAACCCGTCCGAGCTGCTGTCTGTGCCACCTGGGGGGCCACTCTGGCTTCCCGTGTCGACACCGGATCGCCCGGCGGAGATATACGTCAATGCACCTGACGTTGGCAAGCGTCGGGTATCCGACCTGAATCCGCTTGCTGAGAGGCTTAAGCTGCCGGAGGTGCGAAGAATCACCTGGCAGAGCGACCGATGGGAGATAGAAGGACTTCTGGTCCTGCCGACCAACGGTGGGCGCCGTGGCCGCTGTCCGACGCTCGCATATTTGCACGGCGGCCCGGAGCGGCTGGTCGAATACTCTTTCGAATCTCTCAGCTCGCCACGGGGCGAGAGCGCGGCGTACTATCTGGCAGGCAATGGTTTCGCCGTGCTCTTGGTCAACTTTAGAGGCAGCCAGGGTTATGGCAAAGAGTTTCTGTCTCAACTTGGCGATTATCACCTTCTTGACCGCCCATCCCAGGATGTTATGGCCGGTGTGGATGCATTGGTGGCTGACGGCATAGCGGACCCCGAAGCTCTCGGCATCTACGGCCAAAGCTACGGCGCCATGCTGACCGCATGGACGATCGGACATACCGACATGTTCAGGGGGGCGGTGATGGCGGCGTGCGGCCACTACGACTTGGAGCTCCATGCGCGATACTCCGGCCGTGGCTTTCATACTCTGAATGACATGCGCAAGGGGAGTGCCGACCCGAACGAGGTGTGGCAGCGCCCGGAGCTGTGGCGTCTGATCTCGCCAATGGAGCACGTTCATAAGGTACGCACGCCGGTTCTTTTCGTCGAGACATCAGCCGAGCGCAGACCTGGGCAAGAGGCACGCCCGTTTTTCAATACGCTTAGAGCCGTTGGCGTTGAGGCCTGCATGGCATACTATCCGAACGCTTTTCACGGGGGCGGCTGGAATGATGGGTACAAGCGGGATTACATGCGGCGCACGCTCGTCTGGTTTCGCCATGCTTTGCTGGATGAAGATCTGCCAGCCTGGTTTTCGGAGTCACCGCACGAGTGTGAATGAGCAAGCGAATGCGTCGGTCCCAGCTCCAACTGGGCCACACAGAAAGCAGGAGATGACACAGCAATCCCCAGAGGATATAACAAGGGCCATCCCGCCCGTCATGTTGCAGGTCATGCGATCATTGGGGAATTGGGCGGGCTCATCGTCGTTGATGCCCAGGTTACTTTTCGCGGTCACGCTGATGTTCGCGTTCCCAAGCGCGTGCCTCGGCGACTACGCTGGGCTTCCTGTCAAGCTGGACTTTGGGACGAGCGACTCGCCCGTCTATGACGTCTATGACAGAGCGACGGCGCTTAGCGTCTATGACGGCAAGGCGGGCTGGACAAGAGCTGTGCTCTTCGAGGAACGCGACCGCGGCGGAGACGATCTGCTGACCCGGGACTTCATATTTGCCAGGGAGCCTGCGACGTTCCGAATCGCGCTGCCGAATGGGATGTATCGTATCACGATGGTGTACGGCGATCTGTCTTACTCGCATCCAGCTTTCGCATTCAGGGCATCCGGCGCGGATGCGTTCGAAGTCCCTGCGCTGAGCGCCGGGCGGTTCGCGGAAGTGGTGTTTCGCGGGGGTGCGCGGAAGGGCATTCTGGAAATCACATTCATCCCGATAACCAGCCTGTGGCTCGTAAACGGGATGACGATAGAGGCGATGCCACCAGGTCACACGGCTGAGCCCCCGAAGTACAGGTTCACAGATTCCGAAGACTGGCGTCCCGCGGCGCGGTCAGGCGTGTACCCACTGGACATCAAGAAGCTTCGGATGGTAAAGAAGCCCCGGTACGACTCGCCGTCGTATCCCGATCTAAACGATTACATGCGGGTCCTCGAGCGATTTCCTCTCCTCGCCGAGCGGGGATGGCACGCAAACTACAACGATCTGCCGGACGTCGGGTACTTCGGCGACGGAAGCCACGCCGAGATGGGCCTCCGCTCCATGGGGAATTTCATCTTCACGTGTGCGCTTTTGGCCTCGGATCCGGCATACGATCCCCGGCAGACCGGGATCGGCCGCGACCGAATGCTCGACTACGCCCGCCGGTGCCTTCGGTATATGACCCGCGCCCACGTGACAGGCGACCTGACCTGCGCGGACGGCAAACAGTGGGGAGACCACTGGCAGTCGGCATGGTGGACGGCGAAGATGGCGGCCGGGGCAAGGCTCATCTGGGATGAACTCTCGCACGATGAGCGTGTCGCGGTCGAGCGGGTCGTCGTCCACGAGGCGAACCGCCATCTGGATCGCAAGGCGCCCGGCGGCTCGACCTCCAACACGCGGTCGGAGGAGAACGCTTGGGACACAGAGGCGCTCGCGTGGGCCTTCGGACTCTTTCCCGAGCACCCGAACGCCCCCAAATGGTGGCGGAAGCTCCAGGAGTTCTGCATGAACACGCTCTCCGTCCCCCAGGATCGCGAGGATTCCCGGCTGGTTGACTTCCGGCCGGTGAATCGTTGGGTCTACACCGAGAACGTCCACGCCGACTTCACGATCGAGAACCACGGCGCCTATCACTTTTGCTATATGGCGTGCCCTCTTCACTCGCTGGCGTGGGGATGGTACGGCCTCATCAGCAACGGTCAGCCCGTCCCCAACGCGCTCTTCCACCATTACCGCGACGTGTGGGATGTCATCCGCAGGACGTTCCTCTACGAGAGCAGGTTCGCATATCTGTCGGGGAAGGACTGGCCCAGGTATGCGTACGGGTTGTACTTCATCATGCCGGCGCTCGTCCTCCTACAGGAGGAATACGGCGACCGGGACGCGAGGCTGTTCGAGAAGCTTAGGTTCAAGACATTCGAGCGCGAGCAGATCATGAACGCGGATGGCACGTTCTACGGGCGGAGGTTTACCCGAAACCGCATGCTCCACCGGCAGCTCGAATACGAGACCGACACCTATGCGAACCTGGGGTTGTGCTATTTGATGCATAAGGCGGCGGTCTCACGTAACGTGGAACATGCTTCAGAAGTCAGTCATGGCCCTTCGATACATCCCCTTCGGGGACACTCAGGGCAATCGGACCGACAGGACCCGCCATTCCTGAGTAGCCCGCAGGGCGTATCGAAGGATGATTCCACACTTCTGAAACAGCTTGTAGCCTATATTGATCCCTCCGATCCCGATGACTACCAACGGCGCGTCGCGGGCACGTTCATCAGCAAGGATTCGGCTTTCGCGTTCAGTCGGTCGCCGAAGGTCTTCACCAGTTTTAGCTGGCGGGAACTGCACGGCCCTTACCCGGTCGGCCTCTTCATCCCCGCCGGGTGCGACCACATGGTCGAGTGGGGCAGAAACCAGCTCGTTGGCAGCTTCTCGATCCAGGGATGTAATCCGAAGAAGCGGGACGTGCGCCACTTTGAGGAGTCTTTCGAGGGCGGCTTCTCGACCGTCGGGTGTATTACCTACGAGAAGCCGGACGGGTCATCCGCTCTGAACCAGTACCTGGCTTTCGTCTCCCTGGCAAAGGAGGGAATCGCTCTGATCTTCGATCGAGGGATAGCAGCGTCCGACATCATGGTCAACTCGCATGAAGGATTGTGTCTATACCTGGCGAACGATATATTCAATTCCGGTCGTCGTACCGTCAGGACCCCGAGGGGCGAAATCACGCTGTGGGGCGGGGAGAATACCGCCAGAACGCCGGCTGATGCGGGCGTGCACACCCTGGACGTCCCCTGGCTGAGCATAGATGGCAAACTCTCGCTGGTGGCTCTTACGTCCGGTTGGCCGTTTACCGTCCGCGACATCCGTGGGCGCGCGGCCCCATGGAACAGCATCGAGTACGAATTGATCGCTCTGCCCTACGTGACGGAGCCGCGGGAGTTCGCGGCGGGGGAAACCGTTCGGGACATCGTCTTGATCCTGGCCGCAGGAGACGATAGATTCGCGGCGAACTTGCACCGAAACAGCCGGCTCGTACCGACAGGCAGTGCGAACGTCAGATGCGCGGTTGTGAGCATAGACGGGGAACGAGCGCGTTTGGTCGCAGTGAACTTTGGGGATGAGCCGGCCGTTGTTCGAACAGAGATCGCCGGTCGTTCGGTCTCACTTGATATTGAGGCGACGTCTGCGGTGGTCAGGCCGGTCGATTTGCGCCGGGGTAAATCCCTGCGCTAAGGTTACGAAGCCGACTAAAGATCGGCTGGGATTGCAGACGGTTCTCGGTATGAGCCCAGCCCGCTTCAGCGGGGTTCGTATGCTTAGCGGAGTTACCCGCACGCACCAATTGGAGAAGCAGCGTGTCCAAGATATACTGGCAGCTGTTCTACCACTTCGTTTGGAAAACGAAGAACCGCTTACCACTTATTTCCGAAGAAGTCGGGGAAACGGTTCTGCGATGTATCCGGCGCAAGTGCGACGACCTCGCCTGTACGATTTACGCCATCGAGACTGTATCAGATCACGTACATATGCTCGTGAGCGTGCCTCCAAGCATAAGCCTCTCCGATTTCATCATGAACGTCAAAGGAGCTTCGTCACATCTGGTGAACCATAGCCTGGAGTTGGAATCACCGTTTAGCTGGCAGCGGGGATGCGGAGTTCTCACCATATCGGGTCGTGAAAAGCCGCGAGTCATCGAGTACATTCAGAGCCAGCAACGCAGACATGAGAGCGGAGAACTCTGGGCGAGCTTGGAGTGTACTGAATCTGATGGACCCGTGCCTGAGGAGCGCCGGGGCTGAAAAGGCAGCCCGCTTCAGCGGGGTTCGTACGCTTAGCGTGCGGATTTACCCGCACGGAGGAGACTATGCAATGCGCGGATTGCTAGTATTCACAGTGATTGCCATATCCGTTGTCGGGTGTTCATGCATCTCACAAGCCCAGGAGGAGGCCGTCTCACCCACCAAACCCATCAGTCATGGGGTATACGTTGACCGCGACGGCGTCAAGCATCGCTGGTACGTGAACCCCGCCCACACGCTCATCTGGGACGAGAAGCCGTATCTCCCGGTCGGTGGGATGTATTGTCCGCCCTACACTTGGGAGCAGAGCGAAAGCGGCTGGGCGCTTACCAAGGCCCAGTTCGACATGCTGAAATCGAAGGGCGTCATAGACCTCTATATCCATTTTGCGATGTCATGCCCGCCGGAGAACCTCCAGCGCATGATTGACTATCTGGAGGACCAGGAATTCCGATACGGCATTGAGCTCACCTCGGGCCCCGAGTCCGGGCCGGGATACGCCGTCCAGCGGCGCGGCTTGAGAGTCGAGCACATTGAGGCTTCCGGGACGTATGGCGTCGAAGTCGCCGATCCTCTTGGGGGCGTGTACCTTCTCGTGGACGAGGATGACGGCAGGGCGCTGGCGGTGGGCAGCGCGCGGGTCTACGAACGCGATGAGCCAACTGGAAAGATCCTCGAGTCGGGCGAGCCCGAGACGGCGAAGAAGAAAGGACTGGAGACGGACGTGGAATGTCCGCCGGGCCGAAAGCTCACCCTCTATTTCACTCCGCAGGTCAACGGCGGGCAGCCCTACTTCTGGGACGGAGGCTTCAATGCATACCGGGACAGGCTCCTGCGCCACTTCCGCGAGGTCAAGTTCGGCAAGGGCTTCAGATTCGTCGTTGATCCTCTCCATAACGAGATGAACGTTTCGCACGACTTCCTGCCTTCAAGCCCGGACTACGCCCGCCAGTTCTCGCGATGGCTGGCCATTAGGTATAAGCACACCCGCGCCCTGAACCGTGGATGGGCGATGGCCGCGGGAAGCAAGCTTCCGGACTTCCAGACCGCCGCGCGTCTCGTGCCGCTGCGTGTCCTCAAGTGCGCGGTGACCGGGAAGCCTGCCGAGTCGGGAGTACTCTACGACCCGGTGGAAGGAAGGGCCTACATCGAGGATGCCCGCCGGTCGCAGGTCTGGTACGACATGATGCAGTTCTCCGGCGAGGTCTATGCGAGATACTGCAGCGCAATCTCCGAGTTTTTCAAGAAGAAAATCGCCGATGTGCCGATCATTTTCAAGCACGCCGGGCCGATCGGGAAATGCCGCGTCAACCTGGAGGAGGCCGGCTTCGATGGTATCGGGATGGAGCCCTACGGCGTCGGCGAAGCACTTCTCCCTATGAACGCCGCAGTTTGCTACTCGGAGGTCGAACAGTCCGCGAAGACCATGTGGCTTTTGGTGACGGAATTCTCCCAGGCGGCGTTCGACTTCCAACTCGAAAACATCGGCCACATGGACCGCGAGAGCATGTACGCCGACATGAGCGCGCTCCTTGGAGCCGGAGCGAAGGGGATATTCGTCTTCGGCTTGGGATTCGGGCCCTGGCCGGAGGGTCAGTTCTGGATGAGCGAATTCCTGCGCGATCCCAGACAGCTCGAATGGATGGCTACCTTCCGCCGGATCATGGAAAACAGCTCGAAGCTCGTTGATTACCGGCCGACCTGCTACTACCGATATCCGACCCGGCGGCAGGAGAAGTTCACATTCGGCCCGCTGGACAGCGATTTCGCCGGGATCGAAGGCGACTGGACCGGTCACAATGGCAGCGGCGCCCGCGCTGTCACTCGTGCTCCGGACGGCACGTGGATCCTGCCGACGTGGAGCTGTTCGGTTGATACTCCGCTTATCATCGCGAACCTGAGGAATTCCCCCGCCAGCCTGAGGTACGGCCCGGCCCTCGAGGAAATGATCGAGAAGGGAACGCCTTTGGTGACCTACATCGGCTTCCGGCATGACTTGGGAGCGATTCCGTCGCTGGACAAGTATTTCACCGACCAGTTCGCGGTGGACCACGACGGCGCGAAGATCCAGGTCCTCCAGCCGACTGAAACCAGCGAGATTTTCGCCCAGACCGAGGACGGGCACGTGTGGAACTTGATTGATGGGAGCCTACAGATAATCAGCAGGGAGGTCGAGGACAAAGAGGGCTGGCAGCCGCAGGGGCTCCGCATCCCATTGGTGGACCAGGTGCATGAGCCTGAGCGCTTCCTGGCGGAGGTGCTCGGCGTGGCGGAGTTCAGGCTGGAGCCGGATATCCGCGGCTTCACGTTCCTGGACGACGGGGAGCCGGTGACTTACCTCTGGTCGGAGCGCATGGCATCGAGCATCCGGCTGGCTCCCGATGCCGCGAGGGGCGCGAGGGCACGCTATGCGAACGGCGAGCAAGCCGGTGCACCCGGCACGGATGGGTCCCTCAGCTTGCGCCTGCCCCTCAAGAAGCAGCCCGAAATGACGGAGCAGCCTGCGCCATACGTTAAAGGCAAGCACTACGCCACCGAGAACTGGCGGGAAGCGCTGGTGCTCGCGGGGGTCCCAATCGAGCAGGTGTTCGATGCCGAGGAACTCCTGCCGGTCTACTGGAATCCCGCGTTTCCGCCGGAGGTCTGGGTCGAGGGCGAGGATTTCCTGGATAGCAACTTCAATCTGGGGAAATACAGCGGGATGACGAAGCTCTCCGGCGGCGCGTTCTGGGGACTTGACACGTTCGTGGATCCCTCGCCGACCGACGGATACTACGTCAAGTACAGTTTCCGGGTCCAGAAGGTGGGCACGTTCGACCTCTGGGTCCGGGAGTGGGTGGGCAAATCGCCGTGCCAGTGGCGCGTGAACGGCGGGAAGTGGCGCGATGCGCCGGAGGAGATGGAAGCGTTCGACCGGCAATTCTGCGGTCCATGGGCGCTCTTCGACGACTCGAAGATTGTGTTCGCCTGGTTCAACTACGGCCGCGTGAGGCTGCGTAAGGGTGACAACGCGCTCGAAATCCGCGTGACCCAAAGGCGGGAGAAGGACGACAAGTACTGCAAGTTCTTCGACGCTCTCGCCTTCACCGCCGACGGCGCGAAGCCCTGGGAATCGGTCCCCGGTTCGTAAAGGAGCGATCGGCCGTGCGCCGGGCTGAACCCCGCGCTAATGG
>Ga0114930_10000364_pt1 | contig 48092 bp, 39 predicted proteins | sample AnhtaG_FD_87300 | JGI IMG/M metagenome (GOLD analysis project Ga0114930, IMG submission 87300) | Deep subsurface microbial communities from Anholt, Denmark to uncover new lineages of life (NeLLi) - Anholt_01485 metaG | ecosystem: Environmental > Aquatic > Marine > Oceanic > Sediment | place...
CTATCGCCTGGTGGGGGACGTGGACTTCGAGGCGGTGGCGGAGAAGGCGGCGGCCATCACCCCCGTGCCGGGCGGCGTCGGGCCGATGACGGTGGCCATGCTCCTGACGAACACGGTGAAGGCCGCGGAGGCGCTGACGGCGGGGGAGATCGGCGGCAAGTGACCGGCGCTCGTACCAGCGTGGCTCACCTGCCCCTCTTTTGAAACGCTGCCTGCTTGTCGACACTCCGGCCGTCCTCCTGCCCACCTGGGCCAACGCCATCGTGGGGTTCGCGGTGGGCGTAGCTTCTTCCCTTGCCAACCCTCGCGCCTGCGAGTAGGATGGGCGGTGCGATGAAGCCCAGCATGGAGATAGCGCGATGAGGATATCCAGCGTCGCGACAGCTGTTCTCTTCACGATCTGCCTCATGATGTCAAACGCCTGTGGAGCCGATGGCGAAGGAGGAACCCAGACTCCGGCCCAAGGGGAGCAACCCGTGCTCAGAGGTCAGGTCACGTTTCACCCTGCGGAGAGGATGTTCTACCGGGGCTTGGGAGACACATGCGAGGTCACGGGACAATACTATTACATACGCGCCGGTGCGCAGGTGGTTGTCAAAGACGCGGCGGAAACTATCATAGCGAGCGGCGCCCTCGAGCCCGGCATAACTGTGGAAGGCAATTATCTGGGATCGCCCCGCGCTTGCCGGTTCGTTTTCGCCGTCGAGGGAGTCCCGACAAGCGATTTCTACTGGATTGAGGTCGGCGACAGCGGCAGACACGCACTAGGCCTCTCCTATAGTGAACTTGCATCACAAAACTGGACGGTCGACTTGGGCGTGTGGGAGTAGACTGCCTGACCCGAAAACCCAAGTTTGGTGCCAAGCGCCGGACAGCGCTCACACTCATGGGGCAGCTCGCCCCACTCATCCCGCTTCATTTCCGATCGCCTCTCTGGTAACCTTGCCTGTGGAGGATCAGGCATGTCCACCGGCGCTCGAACCGGCGTAGCCCACCTGCCCCTGGGCTGCTGAGTAGCCGCACGCCCATCTCCCACCTCGATATCGTCCATAGGCAGGGCACCTTCGATTTGCACCCGGTCAGGGTAGATCCGTAGGTGCACACCGAGCAGCTGAAGCAGCCTGGCGAGGCCAGCCCCCCGGAAGATCCATCTCACGTATTCATGGTCGTCCAGCGTATCCCAGATGACCTCGTCGGCCAGCTCGGCGAGAATGGGCAGCTTCTGCGCAAGTCTCTGCTCTCCTGGTCCTGGGACACGCACTCGCATACCAAGCAAACGCGACAGTTCTTCGGATAGCTGCTTTCGGTCTTCGGTAGCCTCTTCTGCAGCCGCTTTCCACATGGCCAGCCACGTTTGCTTTTCCTCTTCGTAGGGCTCGATGCTCAGCTGAAGGCTCTCGTCATTGACCAATACGAGCACCCGATCGCTCTGCAACGCCTCCTTGATGGCCTCTATCTGTTCCTCGACTGCTTCAAGGCGGCGGAGCTCTTCGCGGTGCGAACCCAGCTCCTCCTCAAGCTTGGCTCGCTGAGCGAGGAGCGCCTCCATCTGTTCGTCGAAGTCCATCTGCGACAGCCGGCCGGCCTTCACGTAGACGTGCTCGAGCCGTCCAATCTGTGCATCGATGCTCTCCATGCGAGTCTGGATGGTCGCTATGGGCTGTGTAATGATTTGCTCGCGCTTGACCTCAAGCTGGCCAAGGTAGCCGTTAACCGCCTTCGTTGTCGCGTCTTCGTCGCGGAAGAGCTCGCTCAGCCGATTTGCGACCTCATGCTCCAGCCAGTCAGCGTTCAGACGGGGAGATACACAGTTGCGCTCTCCTCGCTTCTCTCTGCCGTTGCAGACGTACACTCTGCGCCCGTCTTTCCCATGGTTGCGTCGGCACTTGAAGGTAAGGCCACACAGCCCGCAGTTGATTCGGCCTTGCAGGGGCCAGTTGAGGGGCTGAGGATTTGTCAGCCGTCTGTTATCGATAAGCCGCTCATGCGCGGCAAGCCACTTGTCTTCCTCGATGACGGCGGGCACCTCCATGGCTATCCATCCAGCCTCGTGGATCATCTTCTTGACCAGTTCCTTGAATGTGCCCTCTTTGAGGGCATCTCGGCCCTTCTGGATATCTGCGGGGGTCCGGAACAGTCTAGCTGGCGCGCTTTTCACGGGTTTGCCATCTCTGCTTTTCTGGCCCCTCATAACTGGGAATAGGCCGATGGACGCTGGGTTCGTAAGGCGGTTCAGAACCGTGTTTGAACGTCCCAGGGGCCATCCCAGGGCTTCAGCGACAGACCAGATGCTCTGGTGGTCCCCATCGAGGTATAGGGGGAAGATTCGACGATGCTCCTCGACCTTGTCGGGTGTTGCCAGTGCCCAGATGCCCTTGCCGTCGCCGTCCTTTGGCCTGCGGTATGTCAGCCACTCAGGGATTGTTCCGCCAGGGAAACGGTTGCGTGTAATCGCCTTGCCTCGTCTCCCCTCCATTGTGCGCTGCTGGATCAGAGCCAGCTCGAATTCCGCCAGCGCTCCAAGGACGGTGAGGATGAGCTTTCCCTGGGGGTCATCGGCCTTGATGTCGAGGTTGCCTATGTGGAGGGAGATGCCAAGCTGTTCCACTAGGTCGTTCGCCAGGTTGAGGAGATCGCGGACGCTGCGGCCCAGGCGATCGAGATGGCGCGCATAGACGGCAGCGAAGGCTCCGCGCTTGGCATCTTCAAGCAGCCGACGCCCCTCAGGTCGCGCCTCAAAAGGAATGGTGCCTGAGAACCCCTCGTCGGCATAGCGCTCGACGATGTCCGCGCCGCGAGGAACAGCAGCTTCAAGGGCGGTGAGCTGGGCAGCGATGTTGTCTCCCCTCACCTGCTCGGGAGTTGATACGCGTGCATACAGAGCCACGCGCTTCCGCCTCGGTGTGTCGTCTTGCATCGGACTCTCCTCCTCCCCTACTCGGCTTGCCCCGACAACTTGGTGACTGTCGTCGCCGACCCGCTCCCTGCGACTCGGCATGGGATGCGTCAGGTGTCCACAATGATCACTTGCTATTCATATAGACGCAAGTCAGCGATGATCGCGTTGCCGACTTTCTGCGTCTTTATTAGCGGATACCAGTAGGAGATGAGGCACGCCAAGTTTCGCGTCGGGGATCTCGCTCGAATCCGCCGCCCAGTCTGGGGCGCTCGCGTCGGCCGCGTCGTGAAGATCGCGCATGTGGATCGGCAATGGGTTGGCGGGCGGTGGCGGATCGTGTACGCGCCCAAGCGGGGCAAAGGCCAGAAGGATCATCGATGGTTCTTCGCTCACGAGCTGGGGCGCTACGTTCCCCAGGGACGGCCGGGACGTCCGAGGAAAAGGGGGAGAATGACAATGGCGAAGATCGAATCTGGTTCTGCGGCCGATTGCCCTAGCTAATATGCCGTCAACCCCCTCTCGAGCCCCTGAGAGCCGAAAACAGCGCTCGCGGGTCCTGGGATACCAGCCAGCGTCGATCGCCACCGATCCAGCTTTGGCCGAGTTGGCGACGAGGTTCCTCGAGACGCTTGCACCCCTCCGCGAGGGGGAGTACATCGAGCTCCGTCCCATAGCCGCAGACACCGGGAAGGTGAGCGGGAGGCGCTGGTTCCGCTCGGCGAAAGAGCTTGTCGAGCAGGCTGAGACCATCATCCAATCGTGCCACGTCTTCTTCGGGGTCTGCCCCCGCCGAAGCGAGGGTGGGAGGGAGAAGGACGTCAGCCGACTGACCTCGCTGTGGGCCGACGTCGATGCCAAGAAATTCGAGGGGGGTAAGGCCCAAGCCCTTGACGCGCTGCGAAAATTCCCTACCGCTCCCTCGGTCGTCGTCGATACCGGTCACGGCTATCACGCCTACTGGCTGCTTGAGGACCCTCTGGAAGTATGCTCGGACTACGACGTCGCGATGGCCAAGAGGCGCGTCAAGGGCCTACAGAAGGCCATCCAGACGTCTTTGGACCCGAAGCACAACCTGGACGTAATCCTGCGCCTTCCGGGAACGTTCAATCTCAAGGACGAGCCGCTTCCAGTACGGATCGAGACCTTCGACCGTGATAGGCGCTATCCCCTAGCGGAGTTCGAGCCGTACGAAGCTGCACTGGACAGCGTCAACAAGCCACCCGTAGTCCGCCCCGCGGAAGTTCCCAGCATCGATGCTCAGGCGGCCCTGCAGAAAGCCCTCGGAAACCGATTGTCGCGGCGCATGCGCCGAGCCGTCGACGAACCAGACAAGGTTGTGGGTGAGTACCGGTCCTACTCCGAGCTGCACTGCGCGGTCTGCTATGCGCTCGCGGGCTGCGGGCTGGACGACTCTGAGATTCTCGCTATCATGACGGAGTGCCCCATAAGCGAGCACGAGAAGATACGCAACCGACCACACAACTATCTCCTCGAGATCACTATCCCTCGCGCTCGTCGCTACCAGGAAGAGCATCCGTATGAGCCCGCCAAGTACATTCACAGGCCGCCTACGCCCTGGGATCCTCGCTACGCCGACCGCATAATCGAGGCGGCATATCCTCTTGGCCTCACGACGCGCCCTCTCCGCGGCGTTTCGGTCGGTTTCGTTAAGATCCGGGCCCGCCTCAATAGAGAGACGAAGGTGGCCCGTGCCTACGCCATCATCCTGGAGAGCCTGCTGCGTGCATCAACCCTACGGCAGAGCTTGCTGGCCACGACCGAGGCAGCGGGGATCAAGGAGCGGACGACGGATGCAGCCCTCAAGGCCGCGGAGCGCCTCGGTCGATTTCACCCAGAGAACATAGGGAAGCAAGTCGTCTACTCGTTGGATCCGTCCTACGCCCAACTCGTCAGGCCGGATAACGGCCGACTCTCCACCACTAACAGTCGCAAAACAGGATCACATGGTTGAGCTTAGACTGTGTGCTAGAGTCTATGCCTAGGCGATTAGGCTCTAGAGATGATCTGCTCTGCATTGTCCTAGTGGATCTCGATCGCTAGATCGGAGACGTCGGGGGCGAGGTGCTTCGCCAGCCGGCCCTCTTCGGGCGCACCCCAGCCAGGGAGACACGGCTCTCCGAAAAGGAAGCCACACTATCTCTGGTCGGCCGCCACTGAGGAGATCTGGGCCACGGACAGTCGCAAATCACTATCACATAGCCCCCCAGTAGATCTGTTGGGTCTATTGCTGTAGAGATCCTCCAGGCGACATGATCACAGATCCCTGTCCTGCCCGTGATCTTTGTGCAGAGAGCTCCAGACCTGGAGCATCAACTGGATGACCGCTGGGCTGCTAGCTCCGCGAATCCTGGCGTCTTGCCGATCCGCGCTCCGTGCTCCGACGGAGCCGATACTCTATCTGGCGCTCGGGGCCGTCGCCGTGCTCCTGCCGCTCGACGTCTGCCCGCGCCACAAGGCGCTTGAGCACACGGCGAGCCCTCGCGACACCAATCCTGTCGGCCGTCATAGCGTGCACGATCTCCAGAGTGCTTTTCCAGCCATCTGCCAGGAATTGGAGCATTGTTAGCTCGTCGCCGAACGAGCGCAGCCTGAGCCGCAACTGCGCCTTCCTTGTATGGATCTCGGCCGTATACTCCTGGATCAGCTCCAAGTCATCCAGTTCTTGCTTCCACCAGGAGATGTCCCTGCTTACCGCGAGGGTCCATTCGCACCACTCGTCGTACTCGCGACGGTCCTCCTCGGTCAAAGGGGGCCCCTCGTTGAGCATCTCCTCGATGGTGAGCGGCTCGTCGTCGTCACCGGGCCAGGCCAACAATTCATCTTGCGACAGTCGGGTTAGACCTGCCTGGATCTTCTGATAGCGCGACAACAACCGAGATTTGAGGTCGTCTGGAAACGATTCAATAGGACTTCCTCGATCCATCTTCTGCCTCCTGGGTGCCGCCGCAGTGGTGCGGCCATGTGCGCTCATGTGAACATCCTCCCTTCCGCTGGTGCAAACGAGCATGTCTTGTGGTACGAGCTGAGCTCAGGGTTCCTCTTTGCCCCTGGAGCACTCGCTCCCCCTAGTCATATAGACGCAGAAGGAGCGGAAACTGATCGCACGACTAGGTAACGCTTCGCATTGCCAGGCGCTGCCGCGCGGATATTCCCCTTGAAGATGTGCAATCCCCTCGGGCATCGCGAGGTCGCAATAGTGATCGTGGCTGTTCGGTGCGGACTTCCGAACAGGTTTGACTGTTTCGGGCTGCAGAGGTATAATTCGATGTGAGCGAGTAGTTCGTCCACATCGCTCACCTCGATGAGGGATGGCACCTCGCGATCCGGCGGGGCGCCGATTCCAATACGCAGCACAGGCCATGCGTGCCTGTGCCTAGTCCAGCCGTACTTCGAGCCAAGCTGCCCTGTCTCCCAAGGGATTGGATGGCTGGCGCTCTGGAGAGCAAGGCTGAGATCTCGGAGGTGAGAGATGAAAGACAACGAGCGAGAGAGTGGTCACGCACTTCGCGGCGCGCATTACTCTGGAAGGGTCAGCGGCGCAGGGGCCATCGAGTTCGACATGTCAGCGGAGAGCGGCGAGGTGCAGAACCTGAGGGTCACCCACATCCCTTGCGACGGTGGAGAGCATGATGAGCTTCCTTGGCCCCTCCCCATCGCAGTCGTTGATGACCAGTTCAGCGCGAGGCTTGAGCCCCTGGCTATCACAGTGACGGGTCGGTTCCTTGCCGAGGGCAGGGCCGCTGGAACGTTTCTGCTCGATCTAGGCGACTCCAGATCGCCAGAACTGACCTGGACAGCCACCGCTACTACGCGCACACGGACGTCCGCGCCGGGCCTTTAGCTCTGTCTGACGCTGCCCGGCTGCTCCTCGTCGACACCCTGGCCGCCCTGCTGCTGGCTAACGCCATTCGAAGCGCCCCTTGTTGCTGGCTCTAGTGGGAAACCCGCGGCTCCCCTCTTATCGGCCCCAAACTCGGCAGGAGCGCGCACGTGTGGCCCGACACGGGCTGGTAAGGTGTACATTGGTACCTTTGCCCTCTGCAGTTCGTGTTCGGTCGCGTTTCCCCTCGGCGGCGAAGCTCAGCGGGCAAATGGTGACGGGGTTCAGGCAACGAGAGTCAGGCGGAGACGCTCTAGTGGGCGGTCGCCGGTAGCCATGCTCCTCAGCGTGCGTTGGGATATCTGACTATGGGGCGGGTGACTTGGTGCCAAAGGGGATGGTTCTCTGTGAATCCGCGCCACACTTTCGGTCGGTTCGGTCTTTGCTTGCTCACGCTAGTGCCGTGTTCTCCTGTACTTCGTTACATTGTACATCCCGACAATTTTGGCCCGCCAAGGCTGGCGCATGTCCCGGTACGCTAGCAGGGGCTTTGCCGCCCTCCCAGTCCGCGCGCTGCAGTGTGACGGTGGCCCGGTTCATTCCGTGGCTGTTTGCTTGAGCAGGGAATGCTACAATGCAGACGTGGCACACGTGGCACACGTGCTGGGGCGCGTTTTTCAGGCACTGTTCCGAGTGGTGCGGCCAGCTCGTCACACGGAGCAAATCACGGGATGGCTTGATCTGCTACCGCTTGGGGGCGGGGCCATGGCAGTGATAATCCAGTGGCTGCTACGACGCCCTCCCGTCGAGATGGCCCTAGTAGGTGTTAGCCTTTTCGCGTTATTGAGTTTCCTAGCAGTCGTTACCCTCACGCCAGCCCGCACCCTAAGATTAGACCCTCCGCGAGATTATGAAAACGAGATTGTCGATCAGACCCCAGCAGTCCTTTGGCGAATACCAGTGACGAATTGCGCTCAGGGCAGCATAGCCCGTAATGTCGAGGTTACCCTCTACTCGTGTAACGTACCTGAGTTACGGATGCTGCCAGTCGTTTTGCATCGGATGCATGACAATCCGGCTGATAGTCGATCATTCCGACGACAGTGGGATATCCGGCCTAAAGAAACGCTCCTGTTTGACCTCATTAGCCAGGACAAAGCAAATCCGACCATTTTCTATTTGTTTCGTAGCGACGGTGATCCAACGCAACAGCTCGGCCCAGACTGGATGCTGAGCTCTACTGAGCAGCAGGCCATATATCGGCTAGCCCTTTCTACTGGCGCTCGGTTCACTGTGCGAGCTATGCCTGATCCCCCTGCTAAAGGAACGGAGCGGGATTACATCTTACGCGCGGAGAAGGGGGGGGTCTCTCTGCGATGTGAGGGAGAGCCTAAGGACTCATGAGGTTTTCGTACGGCAGAGCCTCTGTGCCGAGGAGCCTATGGCCTTGCCTCAATCCGACAACGTCGTTCTTGGTGTGACGCTGTCCGCCAGGACGGCAAGCCTACTGCGCGAACTCCGCCGCCGTAGTCCTATGCGGATTCGGTTCTGCAGTATCCCTTTGGGCCAGCCAGCTCGCACGGAGCATAGCGACGAAGAGTGCGTGATCCTCATTTCGCCCAGGCAAGATCCCCAACGCTTCGACCGCACGCTGAGGCATGAGCTGTATCACGTGGAGGTACGCCTGGACGGTTTTCCCCTAGGGGCATCACCAAGACCAGGGTCACCTCTCTCTATTTCTGACTGGATGGTGATGGTGGGCATCTCAGTCTGCGACGCGGTCTTGCACGCTGAGATAGAGGCTCGAATGCGTCGAGACGGTGATGATCGTAGCGATGTACAGCTCCACATACTGAACCTGGCCCAGAACATCCAGGCTTCAGGTGCGGTGAGTGCCGCTAACCGCTGGCTGGCCCCATGGGTGATCTCTCTGCTCAATCTGGTCGAGTACGCCTTCTGGTGGCGGCCCGACCTCTACGCCTCTCTGTGTCGTCTCACCGCGGCGACAGATCCGCTGCTGGTGACGATAGCTATGACGTTGATACGTGAGGTCAGTCGATACGATCTCTATTGCCCCGACGGAGCCTTACGGGCGATGATCTTCCTACGGAACTACCTGGGTCTATGGAGCACCCTGAGCATCGTGGACGTCAGGACAGGCAGGCAATACTAGTTAGTGATGTACTTCGCCCATGGGCGGCTGGCCAGTGCCATCAAGTGGCTTGCCCGTCGGTTCTTGGTCGAAGCGGCCCTTGTTGCTGGCTCTTGCGGGAGAACCTTGGCTCCCCTCTTATCGGCCCCGAACTTGCCACCAGACGGACCATGCGGCGAATCACTGTGCTTAGGGCTGGCATGGGACTGAAGGTGCCTAGCTAGGCTCACTGTCTGCTCGGCTGTCGAACACGTCCGACGGCTCTTGTTCTGGCCGCGAGCCGACTAGTGACGGCAGGCCCATCCTATGATGGACAAGCTGGCTGACGACAAAATAGACGACTAACAAGACACCATAGGCGGCAACCGCAAAGATTTCGTAGGGTTCCCACTCGGACGACCTCTTGAGCCACGCGAATATGCCCAGGACAGCAGCGACCGGGAGCAAAGATGTTGAGATGGCCTTGAGCCCACCCAAGAGGCGCGACGTGACCAAACGCCGATATTTGCTCGTGAAATGCTCGAAGGTCAAGAGCGTCTCAGGCACGTCGTCTCCATCCTCTGCCGTAAGAAGCCCATAGATGATGGGCCGGAGGCTGCGGTTCACGTACGCTTCGGCCAGATACGCCGAGTAACTTACCTCTAGATATAGCGCTGCGATGAAGAAGTAGAGAAGCGGGGCGAGGAGCATGACGTCGGCGACTGCGGCTAGTTCCTCCCTGAAGGCTGCAAACCCTGCTACAATGCCGCCCAGAGACAGAAGAGCGTATAGCTGCAGCAGGCCGTGGGTCTGCGTTCTCATGTCGGTGTGCGCCCGGACTGTTCGAAGATCTTCCAGGCACACCGCTAGGGTGCGGGCACGAACATCTCCTTCATTAACTCGAAGCCCTGACGGGACTCCTCCTCCCTCACGCTCCTGGTTCATCGCGACCTCCCGTCTGTACGATTGCGTTGTTCCTCACGCTGGACGAGTAGTGCGGCTCCGTCGGCTTGCGCGACACGCCCATAGGCGTTGTGAGCCAGTCTGGCGTGTCGCAGCATCTCAATTCGCACCGGCGGCCAAACCACCGGTGCGCAGGTAGTGTAGGAGCAGCGACGCGGAGGATCAAGCCGAGCGGATGCCTCCCTCCGCAGCTGCTGCAGCCTGCAGGCCCTACGTACGCCGACTATCGCTGAGAGGCAAACTGTCACGTCTCGCGTTGCTTGTCTTTGTTTCCGCCCCCCTTTCGAACCTTCTGCAGCAGTGCCGCGCCGCTGATAGCATTCCTGACATCCCCTCATGCACCATCTGTTGGTCGACCGGCGACAGTCGGTGGCTAGCCTTCTCAGGCAGTACGACACTTCAACGGTCGGCATCCCTGCTGGAAACCACGCTCGTTACGGGCTCTTGCGGGAGACGCCGGGCTCCCCTCTTATGGGCCCCAAACTCCGCGGCAGAGGCGACACGTGGCCGAACAGGGGCTGGTAAGGTGTACATTGGTGCCTTTGCCCTCTGTTGTCCGTGTTCGGTCACGCTCTCTGCCCAAGGCTTCTTGGCCCACGGTGACCGCAAAGCGGGTGAGAGGGCCAAGCGGTTGGGAGTAACTACAGACCTGCTACGGCGGCCCTGATAGAATGGCCTTGCGCCTGCCTCTAGATTAGATACCCTTGTGCCAGTCGTGGACGGCTCCGCTCGAATGCTGTCTGATGTCCATGGAGGAAAACGATGCCTACGGAAAGAGAAATGATTGACAATGGGTGGATCAAGCTGGGGGCACCCCAAGAACCCATAACCAAGATCATTAGCCGAGCCTTTCGGCAACGACTGGGCTGGCGTACCCGCGTAGCTGCTGGCTCGACATGGGCACAACCGCGCCCCGGATATCTGCGGGAGCCCCGCCCCTTCTTTAGCGTCACTAGGCTGGTCGACGCCACGTCGTTCCAAGAGGCTTCGGCCTACAAAGCGCTAGAAGAGTACTTGCCACCCGCTCCCCACAGAGAAACGATCGCCTCTATTCCCAAGTTTCCAGAGGCAAAGGTGGCCGGTTGGGCTGCCGAATTCGACTCCCTCGATTGGTGGCGAGCCTGTCATCGAATCCAGACTCTAACCATGTTTTGCGAACCCCAGACTCGGGCCAAACGGCTCCGTGAACACGTCGCACCCTGGTTCTTCACGCGTTTCCCGCAGGGTCGAATCGACTTTCTTGTGATCGACGACGACTACCGCTGGCGGACATATTTGGTGCGAAAGCTCTATCAGCTTTGGGCTATTCCCGGGGTATCGCCCGATGCCGTCCTGCAACTCCCAGCGCAGACCCTTGTGGCGCTGCATGGGCTTGATCAGCAGTTCGTGCCTCTGTTGGAGCTCAACGTATGCTTCGGGTTCTTCTACCCCCTCGTATATGGCTTCGAGGCCCACCAGATCACTTCAGCGGTGCTTTTTCACTTCGGAGAAGGAGTTGACGCGGTGCCGCCCGTCTTCCCGGGCTCGTTCGAGCACTGGTGGCGCAGCGCCTCAGCATTCAAGGAAAGGGAGGAACGTTTTCGCCGATTTCAAGCGATGGCCCAGGGTGCGAACCTAGAGCCAGAGCCAATGCTCGTCGAAAGACGATGGGCTCGCGACGAATGGTTCCTGTTCTTTGATCGTTACATCGAGGGGCTGAATGGAATGTACGCTCGGGCTTTGGACTTCCCACTTTATAGGCGTGCCGATGGAACAGTTGACTATCGCCATCATTTCCAGATGTTGATGACGATCCTGAGGTTGGCTCTGGAGGCCGAACTGCTCACTTCAGGCCTGACCCCGTTCTTGCGCAAGACTCTCGCCTTCGATGTCATCGATCAGTTTGCCGTCTTGCTAGCGGGTGGAGATCCAAACCCTTCGAAGCAGGCTGAGTTGTCTGGCACCATTCTGACGAGACAGTGGCTGGTAGACCGTCTCGCGCCAGTACTCGGCAAGTTCCCTGAACCCTTTGGCTCGGCTTTGTCGAAGGCGGTCGAGACCCTGTCGGGGCTCATATATGCGACGGTGCTGGACGGCGTGTTTGTGCCGCAGAAGATACCATCCACCACCGAGGAGTCGGAGCGCCTTGTTCTCCAGGTGGTGCGGCAGCTCCGAAACACCAAGCACGGCTACTTCCTGACGGATGACAGATTTCACACCCATTTGGCAGCCCACACAGGCAACCTGACCGACGCGTTTCACCACGTTGCCCTGCTACTGTGGATGTCTCTGCTTGAGGAGCCAGCAATGTTCCTGAGGCCGCCAGGGAGCGCTGTCAAAAGGCAAGCGCGCAACTAGGAATGGCACGAGCGGAACGGACTCAGTTCCAGCCCAGAAGTAGTGCTGCTACTTTAGCTCCCACAGCTTCTTGAACAGCGGATGGTTCGGCGTGAATGCCCTCCAAGTCTTGCGATTTATGCCTGGAGAGTTTTCCATTTCAGGAGATTACAGACTGGGGGAAACTGCCGCCAAAGGGGATGGTTCTCTGTGAATGCGGCGCACAATTTGGGCTCGTTTAGTGGTCGTGAAGTCCACAAAAACCCCCCCAAAAGATTGTACACCTGCGACATTGTACATCGCGACAATTTTGGCCCACCAAGGCTGGCGCATGTGCCGGTACTCTAGCAGGGACTTCCCCGTCCTCTCAGTCCGGCGCGACCTGCTCGTTTCCCTCTATCACCGTAGCGCAATGGATGCATGGTGCGCTGGGATGATATGGGAGGGGGTCGCCTCTCCCCTTGCCAGCCCTCGCGGCTGCGGGTAGGATGGGGCTGCATCGCCAGTTATCCCGCAGCCTGCTCGGAGGTCAGCACATGGGCGCTGATCGGTGGGCACGTGGCCTCGGCATGGGCGGAATTGTGCTAGGTGCCGGTGGCAGCTTAGGGTACTTCGCCGACACGCCGACCTCCTCTTCCCCTGCCGTCTTCCAAGTACACGCCGCCGCTTTACGGCTGGGTCGTAGTCACCTCGATGAAGGTGTCATCGAAGACGTGCAGGGCCTGGAAGCGCGGCGGGAGGTCCTTGTACGGGATGATGAACTGGAGAGCATTGACACCCGGAGCCACGCCGGCGGTTCGCATGCCGATCCGGTACCATATCTCGGCACTCACCGTTACCGTGTCGTTCTCCCGGTTCTGTGTTGCCTGGCAGTCGCCGCGGCACTCAACGACCAGTCTGTCGCCTTGCCAGACCGTGCTGAAGTCGACGCCTACGTTCGTCGCGGAGTTTGCCTCGACCGAGACCTCGAACTGCTGAAAACCCCTGTCCGCGGCGTTGATGTGGTCTCTCACAATGACCTCGAAGTGGAAGTGCAGCCTGTACCAGAGGTCCGGCCCCTGTGAAGCGCCCGGTGGGAGCGCGTACAAAACCGGATCGGAATACCGGCGAGAGATGGGCGGGCGCTCGAGCTCGACCACTGTGCCGCTGCTCCTGTCCAGCCATACGTCTGAATACCCCAGGTCGCGGAGAGTCCAAGTGCCGAGCGAATCGATGAGGACAGGTGGGGTAGCGTTTGGATCACGCAGCGAGGGCGTTGGCCGCGGGATGGTGGCGGGGGGCGCGGCAGGGGCAGGCGTCTGCAGGCTCAGCCTCTTCTCGCCCTCGAAGGGTTTACCGGAGCCGGTGATAGCGTAAACGTAGCTGTTGCCCTCCTCGCAGCCACTCTCGTATGCCAGGTCGAGGCAGACAGCGGCGTATATCACTCCGCCTGCTGGCGTCGGCAGGATCGATCCATCTCCCTGCTCCTGGCTCTCTAGGTCGAACTGCCACAGCTGCTCGCCGGTCTCCGCCTTGAGCGCGTAAAGCGAGCGGCCGCCGACATAGAGCACGTCGTCGACAACTGCCGGCTGGCTCAGCGTGTCGTGACCCGTCTGGACCGTCCAGCGCACGGCCCCTGTAGCGGCGTCGAACGCGGAAAACAGATCGGAGTGCCTTGCTCTCGCGAAGTATGCCAGGCCGTTCGCGACGGCCGGAGGCGGCACGGGGTCGTTGCCGGAAGGCGCGTGCCAGATTTCCTCCCCCTTTGCCGCGTCTATCGCGTAGAGGAAGTCAATGTTGCTGATGAGAACTCTGCCATCCGCTACGGCGGGCGATGACGCATACGTGTACTTGCTCTTCTTGAAGTGCCACCGCTCTTGGCCGGTCTTCGCGTCTAGCGCCCACGTGTCCGGGTCGCCGTCCACGTATACGACGCCGTCGACCACTGCCGCCGGGCCGGCGTCGCGCTCCGCCACCTGGAAGCGCCAGCGCTCATTTCCGCTTGAAGCGTCAAGGGCGTAAATGTTGCCGTCCCCGCTACCCACGTAGAGCACGCCTTCCACAGCGACGGGGCTGGAGAAGTAGTTCCCGGCCTTGATAGCGAGACGCCAGCGTTCACTCCCATCCGTGGCATCGAGGGCGTAGAGGTTCTCGGCGCCGTTCACGTAGACAAGGCCATCCGCCACTGCCAGCGTCGACGGCATCCACGGCTCGATCTGCGTCTGCCAGCGCTCCTTGCCTGTCTCCGCATCCAACGCAGTGACCCAGCCACCCTCGTAGCTCACCGCATACACTGTTCCGGCGACCACCACAACTGGGGACAGGCCTCCGCCGGGCACCTGAGTCTTCCAGAGCACCTCCGGCGCTCCGTCGAGCGTGGGGCCGGGATGGGCTCCATTGCGCGCCGCGTTGCCGCCCCACACTGAGACGTCGCTCTTGCCGACGCTGGGTTCGCCGCTGCCGCAGGACAGCGCCGCCAGTACAAGGGCGACTAGCGGTAATATCAGCCATCCCTTTCGCACGATAGTCCCCCGCTCTTCGCGCTGCTCCCAGCCCTCGCCTGCTGTAGGAATAGGCCCTTTGCGCACAGTGTAGCACTCGAGGAATGAACTGCAAAGCACATGCAGCCGCCGCTTTGGCCTTAGGCTACCGGTAGCGGCTTGATCTGTTCTCTTGTCAGCCCTCGCGCCTGCGAGTAGGATAGGGGCGCCATGAAGGACTATTACGACGTCTTACAGGTCAGTCCCAACGCCGAGCCGGAGGCGCAGGCTCTGTGACTTCTGCTGTGCGATACGGGCTAGCGATTGTGGTTCCCGTTGCCTCGGGTCTTGGCTTGCTGGCGCTGGCCAACGCGGCCTACTGGCGCATCGTTGAGCCGATGGCCGACGAGGCCTACCACCCGCAGGCCGTCCGCGTCGGCGAGCGCATCTCCACTTGGGACAATGGTTTCTTCTATCGAGCGGGGGCGGCATACTACTCGTTGCAGTTCTTCATCCTCGTGCTTGGCGTGCTGGTAGCCGTTCTTGCCGTGAGGATGGCAAAGGTCTCGTGGCCTTTGGCGAGTCTCCCCGTAGTTTTGATGATGGTCGCGGTGTTGTGGACGGTAGCTTGGGGCGAATTCAGCAGCGCCTGCCTGCTGGGACGGCCCTTCTTTAGTGACGCCAGCCTATGCTGAGGGACTTGCCACCATGAGCCGCGTGGTGGTCATCGGAGGGGAGTGATCATCGCCTTGGCCGGCTTCGCGACTGTCGCCCTTGTCGCCCTCACCGCAGGCGCGCGGTACGCCAAGAAGCGGTGGGGTAGGTAGACCGATCGATGAAAGGCTGGCTCCTCATCGAGACCCTGCTTGTCCTGCTGGTGGCCAACGCCATCGTTTGGTTCGTCGCTCACAGGGCGGCCTCGACAAGCCGCTGTAACGGTTGGTCATATTCAGCATCTATTTGTTTGGCGACGTCGGCGACACGCAGCGCGTGGGCGACCAGTTCGATTGTGACCTCTCACTGTCGGGGCGTCGCCTCTCTCTATTTGCCAGCCCCAAGGATGCTGGCCAACGCCCTCGCGTGGTTCGTGGTAGCGATGGGGTGCGTCGTCCCTTGCCAGCCCTCGCGGCTGCGAGTAGAATGAGGGCGTTAGTATGGGCATCAAAGGCACAGAGGGGAGACGTCATGACGACGCGACAGTACCGGGACGACCCGTCCAAGACGACACGACAGTACCATGGAGAGCAGTCCAAGCTTGAGGGCGGCAGAGGCATGGCGGAGTGGACGACGCTCTATCAGGCCTACAACGCCATCTACAAGCTGGCCGAGTTAGCTCTCCTGCCACACAATCTTTCTTTTCCCCAGCTCCATCTCCTGGCTATCCTGAAGAAAGCGGACGGGCTCATCACCACAGGCGAGATAGGGCAAGCCATGGTCAAGGCTAGCCAGACGATAACTGGGCTGGTGGACAGGCTAGAAGAACCAGGCTTCGTGGAGAGAGTCTTTGACAGGCGTGACCGCCGCAAGACCTGGGTTCGCATGACCGAAAAGGGCGAACGCAAGCTTGCCGAGGCTTTCCCTGTCGGAAATCGGCTCGCCGAGGAGCTGTCTGCTGTTCTGACCGACCAAGAACTGCAGGATTTGCAGGCCAAGCTAGAGAAGCTACGCCGTGCCACGATGGATAGGCTTGAAGCGGCCTTCGCCTCGTCTGGCATGCCGTTTCGGCGTACGTAGGAGGTTCCCCAGCGGGGAACTGAAGGCCTAGTCCCACTTCCCATCATCCCCTCCCACCCTGCTCGCCTGCTCGCCAACGCCATCGTATGCTTCGTGGTGGCCATGGGGCGGCAAAGGTGGAAGGCGGATGACGCATTGACAAATCCAGAAGAAGGGTCTAGAGTAAGTTGTCTCTTCACGTGATTAGCTAGAAGGAGGCACCCATGGAAGCCCAAGACAACATGAAGATAGTCCAGGACTTGGCGCAGGCCATTCGCGACCATGACGAACGCCGGTACGGTGAGCTATTCGCCGAAGACGCTGTCATTCGAGTGGCGGGGGTGCCGCCCGCTCTCGGAGGGGTTATGCAGGGGCGCGAGCGGATTCTGCAGAACTTCCGCCAGCTGAGCGCACCGGCCGGACTCGAGATTCGCACCATCTTCGGGGACGATACCCACGTCTGTGCGGTAGAGCGGCTTAGCGCTACCTTCGACGGTACGCGCGACTTGCGAGGTACCGGCAGGCCGTACACCACCTACCAGTGCAACGTATTCAGGATTGAAGGCGGCCGCATCCGAGAGCAAACAATGTACACGAACTGGCTCGACGTTTACGTGCAGGCCTCTCTCATCTCCCTGGATTCGCTGAGGCCCTAGGAGACCCACAAAACGATAGAGATTGCGGCCTCAGGCGCGCCTTTCTCCTGGAGAGGCGTGTTGTGTTACTGGTGGCTAACACCATCGCTTGCTTCGTGTCGGCGATGAGGTGCGCCGTCCCTTGCCAACCCTCGCGCCTGCGAGTAGGATGACCACAAGACTTGATGGAGGTGCGCCCATGGATGCGGCGGCCATAATTACAGCAGTCTCTGGGCTCGGACCATTGGTGACCAGCCTCGGCAAGGTAGTAGGACATGTAGTCAAGCGCCGCAAAGCCGACGAGCCTGAGATACGTGCGTTAGAGGAAGCTATCGACAGCCTTCAGCATAGTCTGGTGAGTGTACGAACACTCGCTGATGCGCTTCAGGACTACTACGACCTGACGCTTGATGTCGCGAACGTCACCGGGTTGTGCGCGAGGCTCCATGATTATGTACAACGATTTCAGTCTGAGCTTCGGCAGGGCGAAGCAACGCCAGCTTGGGAACCTGTTGATCTTCTGATGGGGTCGCTGGATGAAACCAAAAGCAATGCCTTCACAAAACTCCAAAACAAAATGGACCAAGAGCAACTCGACCCTCAAGACTCGGGGCGGCTCAAAGAACTCGTTCGCAATTTTGACGAGAGCCATGCCAAGGCCGTCGGCTTTGTGGAAGCGCGAGTTCTGGCGACCCTGATAGGACAGCTGACCAATATGAGAGAACATAGCGGCCGAATGCAACGTAGATTGGGCAGAACCTCCCATAGGCTGATTGGCGCTCTAAGGCGACTGGAGCAATAGCGGCGCCTCCCTCGGTAATGCTGTGCCCCCGATTGCAGATGTTTTCCAACGGGCCAAACAAAGACGTTAACCAACGACCCATACGCAGCGCCTTGTTGGCGGTTAAGAGGGACCTTATCGATATTCTTGTCTGAGCCAGTTTGCTGAGAGGAGATCCCGAAATACCGTCAGCATCTGCCGGTAGGATGCGGACGGCGTGAGTCGAAAACGGACACCGGGCATGGAGGCACCAGTAATGAAGATAGTGAGCGTGGGCATGACCCTGCTCATTGCTATGTGCCTGGCGGCGGTGGCGGCCTGCGAGGAAGGTGAGGAGGAAGCGACGGCAACGCCAACCGCTACAGCGACAGCCACCGCCATCGCTAGCCCCACTGAATCGCCCACGCCCACTGCGGGCAGAGCGGCTCGATACGAGGTGACGGTACGGTTCAACACCTCGGTAACGCAGGACGATATCGATGAGGCCAACGCCCTGTTGCGTGCCTATGACGACGACCTCGAGTTCGTCATCATGGAGTCGTGGCCACCCATCGGCCGCGCACTACTGGCGACCACTGTGGCCGACTTCTGCCAGACAGTCGAGGCTGAGCTGAAGGCCAAGAGCTACGTCGACGACGCCTCATGCGGGCCAGCGTAGCCGGGGGAGGTTGCGGGCCGTAGCTTCTTCCCTTGCCCACATTCGCGGCTGCGAGTAGGATGAGCCTGCAATGAAACAACTGCTCATTATGCTGCTGTTCACCATGTTGTCCCTATCTGGCCTCGCTCTTGCGGCTTGCGACGAGGAAGAGGCCGCGACGCCCACGCCAACAGCTAGTCCCCCGGCGGAGTCTTCACCTACCACCACGCCCACTCCCAGCCCAACGCCTGTTAGCGAGCCACATGTCCAGCTGAATAAAGAGGAACTCCGAGCCATGTTGCTGACCGCAGAAGACTTGCCAGCTGGCTTTGCTGCGGGACCAATACACTCTGTACTCCCTGTCGAGGGGCCCCTCCCTCCCTCGAATTTCCGTGTTGTGTTAGAGTCTACCCAGCCTCCCTCAGGGCCTGGTGACATTGGCTGTGTATCCCTCTATGTAGCCGTTCTTCCCAGCCCAGGCGAGGCTTCCCAGGCGGTAGAAGAGTGGGCAGCGCAGGCGGGACTGGCGCGCGACGTTCCGGGAACGACGGAAAGACTTGACCCTCCGCGCATCGGCGATAAGACTGCCGCGGTGTTTGTTGAGTCGCCCGTCTACGGGGTAGGACGGTGTGGTAGCCGCGATACGACCGGTGTTACAACCGTAGCCTTCAGCCGCGGCCCGGTCTGCGTTCATGTAAGCGTCTTCACTGCAGAAGGAAAGCCGCCATCTGATGAGGTCTGGGAAGTCGCGAGAAAGCAGTTGAAGAGGGTCGAGGAGGTATTGGAAGGCGCGAAATGAGAGAGGGCACCTCCTTGCCCAGCCCTCGCGGCTGCGAGTAGGATGACGGCGCAGATGATACCGAGCATGGAGATGGCGCGATGAAGATAGCCAGCGTCACGACAGCTGTTCTCTTCACGATCTGCCTTATGGTGTCAACCGCCTGTGGAGCCGATGGCGAAGGAGGAGCCCAGACTCCGGCCCAAGGGGAGCAACCCGTGCTCAGAGGTCAGGCAACGTTTCAGCCCACGGAGAGGATGTTCTACGGGGGTTTGGGCGACACATGCGAGGTCACGGGACAAGTCTTTCCACGCGCCGGTGCGCAGGTGGTTGTCAAAGACGCGACGGGAACTACCATCGCGAGCGGCGCCCTCGAGCCCGGCATAATTGTAGAAGGCGTTCTCGGATTGCCTCGGCCTTGTCGGTTCGCTTTCGCCATCGAGGGAATTCCCAGGAGCGATTTCTACACGATTGAGGTCAGCGACAGCGGCGGGGCCGTGCGAAGCCTCTCCTACGATGAACTGGAATCGCGAAACTGGACGGTCGACTTCGGCGTGTGGCAGTAGACTGCCTGACCCGAAAACGCCTTACCCGGTGCCAAGCGCCGGACGGCGCTCCCACTGATGGGGCAGCTCGCCTCACTCATCCTGCTTCACTTTCTATCGACCGTCTGATACCCTTGCCTGTGGAGGATCAGGCATGTCCACCGGCGCTCGCACCGGCGTAGCCCACCTGCCGCTCTGCTGAAGCGCCGCCAGTGCCATCGATTGTTGACCTTCTCGCTGCCCCCTGGGCAGGACTGTCCACCCCCAGCCAGTCGAAAAGGCAAGATTTTGGTGGATGCATTGAAACCTTGGAGCCCCGGCAACGTTCATACTGTCGGATCATGGCTATGGCTCGCATCCTGTTCGGTTTTGTAGTACTAAGCCCTCTGCTCCTCGTCGCCTGTGGCGGGCAAGGGGAAGACGTAGTGCAGCCTTCCCCAGCCGCATCGCCCACGAGCACGGCGAGCCCGTCGCCATCCCTGCTGGCGAGCCCCACTGTAGTGGCGGGGATCGAACTCTATCCGGCCGATGCGTGGTTCCCCCAAGGGCGTAGCCTCTGCGCCGGTCTCGGGCTGGAGTCGCCCTACTTCGGCCCCGTCATCTTCAGCATCCGCGAGGAAGAACTGACGGATTTGATCGTGCCCGCGGGATACGGACTTCTCGATGTCCGAGTCTGCAAGCACGGGATCACCGCCATCGGCTACATCTACGACCACGCCTTCGTCGTCCTCACCGACGGCCCGCACGAGTGGCCTGTCTCCGCGCCCGCAGACCTGATGTCAGCGGGGACGGTTGCTGGCCGCCCGGCCGTCTTTGTCGCTCCGACGCAGCCAGGCGAGTACGGCGGAGCCATGGTCATAGTGGCCGAGGACTTTGGCCTCACGGTCGTCACCCGTACTGCCAGCCTGGAAGAGGCCAAGCAGATTGCCGCCGCGATCAACCGTCAGGATGTCCGCATACCCCAGGGGAAAGACACCTTCAGAGGCCTCCTCAACGGCATCCGTTTCTATGACCACTTCGAGGGAGACAATCGGAAGGAGGGCTGCCTTTGGGGCAACTACGGGCTGGAAGACCCGGACGCCGACGGGGTTGAGATTCCGGCCGGCACGTCCCTGGATGTCCTTCCCTCTTACCTTCCCGAAGGCTACTCGCTGTCCAATAAGGCGGGGTACACCTGCGGAGACACCATCGATCTGGTGGAGGCGCAGTTCACGGGCGGGCCAGGGCTCACCGGTTTTGGTGTCTTGCGCCTTTCGGGGGAGCCCGCCTGGTACTCGGTCTTCAGTGAGGACTGGCTGGCTCCGGGAACGATAGCCGGACGGCCGGCGGTCTTCATTTCTCCGCCCTCGTGGGCGGCGCAGGAAACCGACGTCGGGGTTCAGGTGGTGGTGAAGGAAGATTTCGGCCTCACCATCGTGAGCGGCCAGGTGCCCCTCGAGGAAGCCAAGCGAGTAACTGAGGGCCTGAACCGCTGAGGCCTAGCCGCCCGCCAATGTCAGCCAGCGCCCTCATGCGGTTCATGGTGGCGATGGGGTGGGGGTAGCTTCTTCCCTTGCCAGCCCTCGCGGCTGCGAGTAGGATAAGTCTTCCAGGGTGTCTGCTTGGCATGGAATGCGGAGTTCATGCTAGTGTCCAGAGTAGAGCACGATTGGAGAAAACACCGTGAAACCTTTCGCGTGGTTCACTCCCAAAGTGTCAGACACTGAGTATGCCCCGAAGTTCCAGGCAGTCCTGGGTATGGTGCGCCCGGAGATAGACCTGATAGTAGACAGACCCCCAACGGAGGACTGGGAGGAAGCTTTCGCTTGGGAAGTTGCGCGTTTGGAACGCTACCTCGAAGAGTTCGCTCGGGTCCACAATGACCTGGTCGACATCAAACCTCGCCGCCAACTCTTCAGTTTGCACCGAGCGTTAATCAAGGTCTCCAAGGGATACGGTTACACGTTGCTTGAGCACGCCCAAATGCTCCAGGCGCTTCTGGACGACGACATGCGCAGGCACGCCCACCAGAAGAAGCACGGCATGCAGTGGGACGCACTGACTCGCGGGTGGGCAAAGGGCCTAATTCGCCGAATGGAAAAGTTGCTCGCTTCCCATCCGGAGACCTACGAACTCCTGGTGGGCAGTAGGGAATTGCCCGAAGGAGTTGAGGACTGTGCCGATGATTCCGGAGTCGGGGTCGCGCTACGTGGGGGGACGGTAGCTAGCTGGACGCCCTGACTTTCGCCCACGAACGTAAGCTGGCCCCGGCGCTGGTGGCCCTCACCGCAGGCGCGTGGTACGCCAGGAGGCGGTGGCTGGGGTAGGGGGCGCGTTGGCCAACGGCCATCATGTGGCTGGCGATGGATTCCTGCTCGAAGCGCTCCCTGTTGCTGGCTTCTGCAAGTGACCCTCTCTCTCCGGCTATCGGCCCCAAGCTAGCCAACGGCGGCCACGTGTCGCTGGACAGGGGCTGATACGGTGCGCGCCGGTAGTGTGGTGCCCTGAGATCCTGATACGCTCCGACTTCCGCTCTCCCGGGGGGGGCACAGCCCTGCGCGGGTTCGAGGACCGGGTGCGGCTGTACGAGGTGCGCTGGCGGGAGGAAGGCTGATGGAGCCGCAGATCCGCTTCTGTACCCCATCAGAAGCATGTCCGATACCGCCAGTTATCTGACTTCACAGGCAGTGACGCGAAACGAGCGATAGTGTGCCGGCCTAGCTCGTCAGACTCCAGCCCGCACTTGTCCCCCGTCGTGCGGGAGGAACGGCCCGGAGCGCAACCTCTGGGTCACTCCGGCTTGAGTCGTGGGGTGTCATCGGCGCGGTGCCGAGGGTGAGCTCCTGCCGACGGAGCAGGCGATCACCCCTCGATGGAGCAGAAGATCGCTGAGCGTCCGATATCCTCCATTGCACGCCGCTCGCACTTACGCCCCCGCCTGCACAGGTTCACAAGCACGTCACTTCTTCGCAAGTGCTATAATCCCTGTTACCAATGCTGCCAGGATCATCTGGCGCGCTAGGAGTATGCCATGAGCTTCGCAGACCTGTTGACTCCCCGCAAGGAGGTTCTCTCTGATGAGGGTATCGAAGGGATCATCGACCTGGCGAACCTTGGCGATCCCAGGAAGCGCAAGCTTGAGGCTAGGCCCGAAGCTTTCCTTGACCTCACCTACCCCACTAGTGACATCAAACGCGTTCTGAAGAACCTGGATGAACGCTTTCGACGCCGCGGCGACGCGCCGGGTCTGTACCTTTTCGAGGGGCTGAAAGGAAGTGGCAAGTCCCACCTTCTAGTGCTTGTGTATCACCTATTCAATGCGCCTGACGCGGCGAGAGCGTGGCTCGATAGACATGGGCTGACTTGCTCCGTTCCGACTGACGCGCTAGTCGTCATTAACAAATTCACGGACCTTCCTCTGTACTCAATATGGGACTTCGTCTTCGAGAAGCTGACAGGATCGCCTGCGCCGAAACAGACGCTCCAGCCTGCCCTGACCGACGTTCAGGCAGCGCTGGGAGACCAACAGGTTGTGCTGATTTTCGACGAGCTGGAACAGGGAATACGGGTCATGCCTGATCCGGCGATGAAGGCGCAGAATCTGGCATTCCTACAGATGCTGTCGGAGTGGGCCAACCGGTCAGACCAGGTGACCGTCTGCGCGAGCATCTATGGCGATCAGGACGAGCCTGGGAGCACGCTCAAGAGAGTGTCGCCGTGTCGCGTCCGTTTCAGCGATAACGTCGACCGAGCACGGATCGTTCAGCATCGGGTGTTTGAGAACTACGACGAATTCGACCCAAAGCGCGCGCTCACAGTCGTCGACAGCTTCCTCAACACCTGGTCGAGGGTTATACCGGACCTGCGAGTCGATGAATACCGCTCGCAGATTCTCCAGACCTATCCGTTCATCCCGGAGCTCCTGGACCTGATGCTGACGCGCGTACCGGCCCGCGGGGGCTTCCAAAACGTGCGTGGTGCGCTAGGCTTCCTGGCTAACCTGGTCCGCATGTCCTACCGTGAAGCCGACCTCGTCACGTGCGCTCAAGCTTCGCTGTCCGACAGGGAAGTGACGGTTCGCCTGGCCGACCTCGACACGAGCGGCGACCTGATCAAGAGTGCCCGCACCAACGTAGAAGAGCTACAAGACGTACCCTACGCGTCGCAGATCGCGGCTACCGTGCTCCTCTACACTCTCACTGGCACAGGGCGGGATGTTGGCGCGACTCGGGAAGAGGTTCTTCGAAACGTGGTGGGCCCCGGCGTGGATATCAACGAAGTGGAGCGGGCTCTGCTGGCCTTCCAGAAGTACGCCTCCCACTTCCACGTGCAGGAGAACCGCTACTTCTTCGACGTGCAAGAAAACGAGGAGGCAAAGGTCGAATATCGCTCTCTTCTCTTCGATGAGGACCAGGCTCGGGCCGAGATCAGGAAGCTCTGGCGAGATGAGATTTTCCGGGAGCCCAACAGCGTCGTGTTCACCGATGTCGAGGCAACGAAGGAAACGCTCGAGGCTCTTGAGAAAGACCGCCTCCGATGGGTCCTTGCCCCAAGACGACTTCAGCCAAATGAGCGTCATGATCTCCTGTTCGGCCTCTCCAACCGCAACCAAGTAATGATCTTGGAGCCGCGGGTGCCCACGTTCGACGCCGACAGCAACGAGGACCTCTTGAAATGGGGAAAACGCATGCTCGCCGCCCGCGAGTTGGCCCCCTCGGCTCCGGACGCTGAACGTCGCTCGCACTACGAGGGCATCGCCAGGGATGACAAGCGAAACGTCGCCGAAGCCATCCGGCGGGCCGGCCTCAGTTTCATACGGTGGGAGCGGTACGGGGAGAATGCCGGTGAGGATCAAGTGGAGGAGGAGAGTCTAGGCCCAGCTTCAACCAAGGAGGAAGTGCTGGCTCGCCTAAGCCAGGAGTTCTTCCCAACGCTGGTCTTCCAGGAGCATTTAGAGCCTCGCCTAACTGATCTGTTCGAAAGAACTGTGCAGCAGATTGATAACGAGTACCGCACGACGCTTGGCTTCCCGGTGCCCACCACGGTTCGCTCGGTGACCGCTGCCCTGCGTAGTCTCTGCAAAGATCGCAAGCTGAGCGTGCGCCATCCTCGGGGAAACTACTGCGGAACCGAACCGGAGCTGACAGAGACGGAGCTCTGGACAGCCACCGTGGATCTGCCGTTCGAGGTCAAGGCACCACCATCTGCACCACCGGGGCCACCTGTCGAGGCACCACCCGAAGGTCCGCCCACGCAGGTGCCTCCGCCTGGGGTGGTGGTCGAGCAGATCGCCGTGCGTGCGCAGCCTGGCATTGGTCGCCTGCGCGAGGAGGTCGCTGCCCGGCTTCAAGAGCACGGCGAACCGACGGTAAGCCGCGTCAGGTTCGTGATCTTCCGCGACGCCGAGGTTGGGGACCTCAGCTCCCTCCCCTCTGCCTTAAGGGGCACACTAGACGGTCCGGGACGTCTTTCTGCTGAGATCACCATCGAGAAGGAAGGGCAGTTCAGTAAGGCGGAGGTTGAGCGGCTCATCGAGGCACTCCCTTCGTTACCTCAAGCTGACTACGGAGCGGATGTCTGGATCACCGTGACAGCCAGCGAGGGACATGAGGATGCCACCTCTTGATCGTGCGCTGCTGAGCCGGCTTACGGCCCCGGGGCCACGCTTGCCGTGGCTCGCCGGGTGGCTCATGGAGGACGTGTGGAGCCTCGACCGCTACGCTGACCTCGGCCCCTCGGAATACCTCCAGCAAGGCGAGAAAGAGGTCAACAGCTTCGAGGAGCTGCTGGCTGCAGCGGCTTGGCGCATCTACAACGAGCTTCTGACTCCGCCTTCTTCTGAACGCGATGTATCTGCCTTCTTGGATGCACACGAGGCATGCGCCGCGGTCGTGTTCGACGGGCTGTCGTTGCGAGAGGTGCCAGTGGTGCTCCGTCTTGCGGAGGAGTCTCGCCTGAAGGTACGGACCGTCGGGTTCTCGCTGGCGGCAGTACCTGGGGATACGATGGAATACGTCAACCAGCGGCTCGGTGTTGGCAGAGTCGCCCCGTCGCAGCTTCCTAGTCGGCGGGACCTCGCAGAGAGAGGAGTGAAAGCCTACTACTATGGTCACCAGAACCAGCAGCACCGACTAGAGGACAATGCAGAGGCACTCCTGCTCTGGTCGGCCTTTCCTGATAACACCTACGCCGACAGCGGGGCTCGATTCCCACAGCACTTCGAGCAGATTCACTCCCTACTGGAGACGGCGTGGCTGAACACCGTGCAGCAGATCCCGAAGGGCAGAGAGATCTTGATAACAAGCGACCACGGATACGTCTTCTTTGGAGCGGGTCTGTCTTTTGCCCGGGGAAACGAGGAGCTGAAGCCGTTGAGGGCCTACCTGCGTGGAGAGCGGTTCCAGCGGCTGGGTGATGGGGCACCTCCGCCGGAGCACCCCGACCTCGCGGTGCTGGATGACCGAGGTGTTGCCGTCATCCGCGGTCGTGTACAAACGCACCCGCCTGGGCCAGCCGGTTCCAGGCTCTACAAACACGGCGGGCTCTCTCTCATGGAGATGCTTGTCCCCTGGATCCTCTTGGAGGCCGAAGACAGATGACGACCGAGAGTGAAACCGCCACCAAACGCGCCATCGAAGAATACTTTCCGATCGTGGAGATCAACCGGCTCGCAGGGCCGGAGCGCAACTCCTTCAAGCCCATCTACATGATGCACAAGTGGTTTGCCCGCCGCGCCTCGTGCGTCTTCAGGGCTATCCTCCTGGGGGCGATGAAGCCAGCGGGCACCGACATCATGGAGGAGTTCTACAAGGACCATACTCACGACCCCGACACCAACGGTAAGGTGATTCTGGACCCCTTCATGGGCGGCGGCACCACGGTGGTCGAGGCCCTGCGTCTGGGCTGCAAGGTCATCGGCATCGACCTGAACCCAGTGGCCTGGTTCATCGTGAAGACGGAGGTGGAGCCCGTCGACATCGACGCGCTCGAGGACGCCTTCGAGCGCCTGGCTAACCGGCCGGTCGAGTGGAGCGGCAAGTCGGTGCGCGAGACGCTGCTGGAGCAGTACAAGACGGAGTGTCCCTGCTGCGGTGCCGGCCGCGAGGACGCCGACATCATCTACACCTTCTGGGTGAACTCGGCCGTCTGCACCAGCCCCACCTGCAAGCGGCAGGTCCCTCTCTTCGGTGACTACATCATCTCCCAGAAGAGCCCCTCCATCCGCTACTGGCGCGATGCCCTCTGCCCTCGTTGCGGTAAGTCCTTCGACTGGGAGGTTGAGCCCGCCGCCCTCATCGTCGAGCCGACGCTGATGGTGAACAATCCGCAGGACGCTGCTGGCGTTGGCCGAGGGAACAAGCGCTGGTCGTATGCTACGAAGCCACCCGTGCGCTGCCCGTGGTGCCAGGAAGAGGTGACGCCCCAGCCGCAGGAGCGGAAGGTTCAACGCAAGAAGGTGTCCCTGACGGTCCTCCTGTGCCCCCTGTGCAATGCCGTGTGGCAGTATCGAGGCACAGTTCCCGACCGGGTGGCCTGTCCAGTCTGCCGCGAGGAGTACTCGGCGGTGGCCGAACGCCGTGTCGGCTACTACGACGGCAACCGGAGGAAGTTCGTCTGCGCCTGCGGTACAGTGGCGGGCGTCCTGGACTCTCTCCGCAAGTGGCTGCCCGACGACGACCTATTACCCATTCGCCCGTACGCCATTGAGGGCTGGTGCCCGCACTGCGCCGGCGACAGCGAGGAAGACCAAGACAGCGAAGAGGACCTCTTTGGGGAGACCAAGCGGCGGCGGAGCAAGAAGCGGGAGCCTGACCATGCCTGCCTGCTAACTAGCAACAAGGGGAAGTTCTTCAAGCGCATGACCGCTGCGGACCTGGCCCGCTACCAGAGGGCCTGCGAGAGCTGGCAGCGAGAGAAGGTACAACTACCGTACCCGAAGTCGAAGGTGCCTCCTGGGTACAACACCAATCAGATGATCAACTACAACTACCGCCGCTGGCACCAAATGTTCAACCCGCGGCAGCTTCTCTGCCTGTCGACGCTGCTGAAAGCCGTCGACCACGAGCCGGACCAGACGCTGAAGGAGATGCTGCTGAGTGCGTTCAAGATGACAATTGAAGCCAACAACATGTTTGCGCGCTATCGGGTTCAGGCGGGTGGAAGGAGTCCTTTTGGAGGACTGTTTTCTCGGCACGACTTTCAACCAAAGTAGACGCCCTGCGAGCTGAACGTTTGGGGCACCACTGGAACGTACGGTGTCTTCACAAGCTGCTTCGGCAAGGTCGTTCAAGGGAAGGAGTTTGCTGACCACCCCTATGACATGCGCTACGTGAAGGACGGAAAGCGCGTGTCAGTCGCAAGCAGTGAGCGCATTCATCCCACAGTCGACCAGGTCCACCTCGAAGCCGCCTCAGCAGTTTCGCTGCCAGCCGTTGAGGGCAAGTCTATCCCCTTGGTAATAACTGATCCGCCCTACGCAGGCAACGTCAACTACGCAGAGCTGACGGATTTCTTCTACGTCTGGATGCGGCTAGTCCTAGCGAACAGATACCCGGCCTTTGCCCCCGAGGAGACGCCGAAAGCGGAAGAAATCATCGAGAACCCCACCCGCGGCAAGACCACGGAGGACTTCGAACAGGGCCTTACCGCCGTGTTCTGGGAGTGTCATCGTGTGGTTGACGACGACGGCCTCCTAGTCTTTACCTTTCACCACAGCGCGGAGCGAGCCTGGGAGGCGCTGCTCCGCTCCATCTGCAACGCCGGCTTCGAGATCATTGGCGTCTACCCCATACACAGCGAATCGGAGGCATCATTCCAGTTGGTGGGGAAAGAGGCGATCGCCTACGACCTCATCCACGTCTGCCGCAAGAGAGCCCGGCAAGCTACGATTGAGCCTCGTTCCTGGGCCGGCATCCGCCAGGAGATTCGCCGCAACGCTCGCCAGGAGATCGAACGCATCGAGGGCGGCCACTATGGTCACGAGCCGCTTCCGCCGGCGGACGTACGCATCGTCCTCATCGGCAAGTGCCTGGAGCTGTACAGCCGCCACTACGGCGCCGTGGTGGACCACGAGGGCAAGGAAGTCGAGCTGGGGACGGCGTTGGAGGAGATCCGGATGATGGCGGACCAACTCGTCACCCGCGAGCAGCCGTTGCCGCCGGAGCTCCAGGATGTCGACCCCGAGTCCTACATCTACCTCACTGCTCTTTGCGGCCAACGGGAGATCAAGGGCGACGACGTGCACAAGGCTACCCGCGGCATCATGGAGATCGACGTACTGCGGAACGCGGGGCTCATCATCAAGGGCCGCACTGGCCGCGGCCGCACCTACGAGGTCAGGTCGCCCCGCGAGAGGTACAACGAGCTGTGGGAGACGTTTGGCGACGCGGGGGCTCCTGTCCAGCGCACGCTGTTCGGCGAGGAAGTCAGCCGCAACCGGGGGCGGGTGCTGTTCATCGACAAGATACACTTCCTGATGAGCGTGGCCGAAGGAGGCGAGAACCTGATGCCGTGGCTACAGCGCTTCCGGGGCGACGGGCCGCAGATCAAGGCTGCCTGTGAGTACCTGTCGGAACGCCGGAGGGACTGGGTGCCCGCGCTGAAGAAGATCCTGAACCTGATGGACCTGGGACCTCTCTTCAGGAGCGAGAGCTAGAACCATGCCTGGGTATCAGCTCGTCGACCGCCACAACCTTGCACCGTTTCGAGATAAGGGGATCATACCGCACGACAATCCCATAGGCCTGCTCGACTTCTTGCGGGAGCTGGCCGCCGACGAGCTACCCTTCGCTCGCTTCCAGGAGCTGCGGGTCATGGGCCTGGAGGATGTCCTGATCGCCGCTATGCCGGGGGAGAGAGACGTTGCCCTCGACATACGTCAGCGGCTCCGTGGCGCCGCCTCAGAACTGGAACGACGGCTTGTGAGCGTACAGGTGGTGTTCAGGGGTAGGCTACGGCGAGGCGAGGAACTGTGGTCCGAGTATCGAGACCGCAGGCTGCCGGTGGGGGTGATCTTCGGCTCGCCTCCCCCCAATACTGACAGTAGAGGCAATCACTACTACAGCGCGAATTTCAACCTTACAAGTGGCTGAGAGAGAACACATCCAAGTCAACGACAGAGTCGTCGTCTATGATCGGCGCGAACTGGGCGCCGGGGAGGTACTCCGCGTCCGCGAATCCGCCGGTGTCTATCAGGCCGACGTGGCCTTCGACACCCCGGACGGGCGCCGGCTGGAGACGATCCCTCTCGATCGCCTGGAGCGGGCACCGGAATTGTGGGAGCGACTCGCCGCAGGCGACTTCGACCATCCCTTGGACTTCCTCCTCAAGCAACTCGCCTACCAGCTACCACTGCACAACAGTGGCGGTGAGCTGTCCAACAGCCGCACGGCTCTGCTTCCCCACCAGATCCTGCTCACGCACGATGTGGTGGCGGCAAGTCGCCGCCGCTTTCTCATCGCCGACGAGGTAGGGCTCGGCAAGACCATCGAGACCGGCATGATTATCCGGGAGCTTGTCGCCCGCGGTGACGCGAGCCGTGTGCTGATCATCTGCCCGGCCGGGCTGATCCGGAACTGGCGGCAGGAGCTCAGCGACGCCTTCCGCCTGCGCTTCGAGGTGCTAGGCGAGGACTTCTCAGACCGTCGCCCCGATGCGTGGGAGATCCACCCTCGAGTGATTGCATCCATTGACGCGCTCAAGCGTCCGAAAAGAGTGGAAGCACTTCGACTTGCTCCACGGTGGGACCTCATCGTTATCGACGAGGCACATCACCTTTCCCGGAAGAGATACGGCAAAAAGGTCAACACGACGCTGAACTACCGTCTTGCCGATGCACTTCGAGGACAGACGAGAGACATGCTGTTCCTATCGGGGACACCGCACCAGGGAGACGGCTTCCAGTTCTGGTCGCTGATTCAACTCCTCGACGACCAGCTCTTTGAGACCCCGGAGGCCATGACGGAGCATAGAGGGCTGCTGAATCGAGTCATGTACAGGCGCACGAAGCGGGAGGTCACCGACGCTCGTGGGCAGCCGATCTTCATGCGGCGGCAGGTCCACACCCAGAAGTTCCCCATGGCCGCCCGTGAGCGCCGGTTCTACGATCTCCTAACCGACTATCTGCGCGAGGGCTACAACGTTGCCGGTATCGGCCAAGAGAAGACCACCAGCCAGCAGCGAGCGGTCGGCTTTGTCATGGCTACCTTCCAGAAAATCATGTCTTCCAGTCCGAGAGCCATCCGCCAGGCACTTCGGCGGCGCCTGCTTGCCTTGCTGGCGCGGCAGCAAATGTCGCTTGAGCGGTCCGGGCTACAACGGTCGGGAGAGAGGTGGCTGGCCCTTCAGCAGGAGATGCGCCAGCTTGCCATTGCCATCGAGGGCATCCCTCCCTCCGCGACACAGACCGCGGAGGCTGATTCATTCGTCGCGCGCATGAAGGAGCGGCTGGCCAAGAGAGCATCATTAGAGGAGGAGACCACGAGGTGGGCTCTCGACGGAGATGAGGAAGGCGACCCCGGAATCTACGCTGAGGCTGCCATACCCAACGAGGCCAGTAAGGTACGCGAGCTCATTGAGCGGGTGCCGGAGGGACCAGACAGGAAGTTCGACACCCTGGTCAGAGCGATAGAGCAGGTGCGACGGGAGCAGCCCAATGAGAAGTTCGTCATCTTCACCCAATACCGAGACACCTTGGGACTCCTTTGCGAGGAGCTTGCCAAGCTGTACGGGGCCAACGGGGTCGCGAGCATCAAGGGCGGGCCGCTGGACGACAAGATTGCCGCTATGGAGGCGTTCTGGGACCCCAACGGAGCACAGTTCTTGGTCTCTACCTCAGCCGGCGGCGAGGGAATCAACCTGCAGACCGCACACCTCATGTTCAACTACGACCTGCCGTGGAATCCCATGGCGGTCGAGCAGAGAATCGGAAGGATCCACCGCTACGGTCAGCAGGACACAGCGCAGGTCTACAACCTGGTGGCGGAGGATACGGTTGAGGAACGGATCTACTCACTGTTGGAGGAAAAACTGCTCGACATTGCGCGGACCATCGGGAAAGTTGACCCGGTGACCGGACAGGTCACCGAGGACTTCAGATCGGAGATCCTAGGTTTTCTTGGCCTATCGCCCAACTACCAAGATCTCTACAAGCGGGCACTGGTTGACCGCGACTACGAACGCACGGAGCGAGAGATAAGCGAGGCAATGGGAAAGGCTCGGCTAGCAAGCGAGGCCCTCCGTAGCCTTACCCAGGATCTGGAAGCGTTCGACCTGCGTCACTACCGCGCTCTGCAGGGCCACTTCAGCCTTGCCGATCTGCAGCTCTTCGCAGAGAAGGCGATCACGAGGCTCGGAGGCACCGTGCTCCCATCAGGGGAGCTGTATCGAATCGAGACGCCGGACGCCCTCCTCGCTCTGCCTGGCGTGGCACCCCGCTACGATTCGGTCACATTCGACCGTGACCTGGCGATGAGGCGACGGGGTGCAGAGCTTCTGGGCATCGGCCATCCGCTAATCGACGCGCTCCTCATCTATCTGCAGGGAGGTCGTTTCCCAGGCGAAGTCGCCCAGTTGCTGCCTGGGGAGTCTGGCCCACAGGGGAGGTGCTCGATCAGATACCTCGTCGAGGCGGAGCTGGATGATGGTAGCCGCAGGGCCGCATATGAGAACGTGATTGTGGGGTCCGACGGATCTTGGACGCCCGCCCCACCACGGCACGACGTCCGGCTGATCGCTGCAGGACCCACCACAGCAGGGACGGACTTGCCGCACATCACAGAGGACTTCCGGCAACGTATCGAGCGCGGCCAGGCTGATGCCGAGGCTCGGTTGAGGGCAGAAGTGGACCACGTGCGGGCAACGCGAGCCCAGGTGGTGGGTGTAGCCGCCCTAGAGCCGTAGTGTCCAACCTGCGCGCCATCCTGCAACTCCCCTGAGAGCGATGTTGTGGCCCACTCAGCTGCGCTGTCTGCCGGTGGCATAGGTTGCCTGCCTGCAACATGGAGAGGAGATTGCAGGCTGGACGGCAAGGTCATTCAATCTTCGTTGTCGGCAACCACACGCTCGAGGGTCTCCGGAGAGCCAGCGTCGCTGTCTTCGCCACGGCGCGGCGAGGCAAGAGAGACGTTGGCTGACGGCGAGTGGCGTAGGACCGGCTGCACCCCGTGGTTCACTCGACCTGTGAACCGCCTGCCAACTGTCTTATTTCAGAGACGAAGTCTCGTATCAGTTGCTTGAACGCGTCGGCGTTGTCAGGCAACAACGCCGCCAGCTTGGCCATCGGCCAACCCCTCTCCCACCTGACCCGGTCGAAGCTCGTACCCAGCCTGCTTCTGGCCTCAGACCTGTATCTCTCCGACATATCAGCCTTGATGCTAGACAGCTTCTCGTTGCTCCAGCCGATGTTCAAGCTGAACTCCCCAGTGGTGTAGACAGAGAATAGGCTGAATCGCTGGTCACCAATGATCAGCCGAGCGGTAAAGGAGCCCCTATCCTTGCCAGTGCCCCAGTCGGCTTCCCGGCCTGAGACCTCCCTGCCAAAGGCCAGCAGGTTCTCGGCCAGAGCCACCTCCTCAGTAGGTCGCGTTTCTTCTAGCGCCGCGAAGAAGCGGCTTGGATCCCATCGCGTCCCTGACGGACCGCGTTTGCGTTCAGCTTCTGCGGTCTGACCGATCACCCTAGGCACGAGGGTCTTGAGCCCCGTGCCAACATACTGCCTGATCTCGAGCGCCAGCACCTCCGCAGGATCCATTTGGGCGTTCAGGAACTCCACAATACGCCGGAGTTCAGGAGGGATGACATCGGCCACGAAGACAAGGCGAACTCTGCCGGCCTGGAGGTTAGTCTTTACGTCTTGCCAGAACTTCTCTTGGTCCGCATCAGGACCGAGAAAATCGCCCAACACCTCCTCCGGTGCACGGCGTGCGCCTTCGCACTCGGCCTCAAGCTGGGCACGGATCTTTTCCATGGGCCAGTAGGCTACCGCGTTGGCGGCGTAGTCCAACATCTGGCCAACGACTTCCCGACGGATGCGCGTGTCGCTGCTGCGTTTGACTTCTACAAGCGTAGGAACAGCGTCCTGGTCCAGGAACAGGTGATCAACCGACCACCGACCTGGCCCCTCCTCCTCAGCTGGCACGGCCGCTTCCCGGGAGATCAGCAACCACCTCCTGGGCGCGGCGCTGTCAATCTGATCTCCAGCTAGGAGGCGAGGATACCGCGCAAGCAGACGCTGAAGCAAGTCCTCGGAGTCGTAAGCTTGCTCCGTCATCTCAACAAGCTCGCCGTTCTCCTGAATTAGGTAGATGCCGCCGTTCATCTCACCCCTCCCGAAACGCGTTGGCCGGTCAAGCTAGCAGCGATAGGTCCTGCAATTCCTGGCGATCTGTGACACCATCTCCGACCATTGTTCTTCTAACAGACTCCAGTAACCACGTCACGAGCAATAATAGCAGATTCCCGCGGGGGCTATGATTGAACGAGTCCCGCACATCGGATGCAGTCAGCCCGCGCAGACAGGCGCCGGCCCCAGTTGACAAGTTCTTTGGGGGTGAGTAATCTTCAGCCGCACAGAGACAAACGCAAGCGGCGCGGAGCCCAATGAAGTGCGAGGCCTACTTAGGTACGCGCTCTGAGCTTAGCATCGGAAGAACAGGAGCGGTGATGGCAACCCTCGGTCTCGTGTCCTGCACCAAGTCCAAGCAGCCTCACGCATGTCCGGCCGAGGAGATGTACATGCCGTCGGCCATTTTCCGCAAGGCATGGCAATATGCGGGAAAGCACTACGATTCCCGGGGCGTTCTGAGCGCCAAGTACGGCCTTCTGCTGGCGGAGGATGTGATTGCGCCTTACGACGAGACCCTCAAGAGCGCTGGGGGATCACAGCGACTCGCCTGGGCGCGAATGGTCCTAGATCAGATGCGCCGGCGGCTGGACATGTCCGAGATCAGAGACGTCTACTTCCATTGCCCCGAGGCCTACTCGTACCCGCTGGCCACCCTACTGGAAGAGCGCGGGACGAAAGTGCATCTGCCTATGAAGGGGCTGAGGCAAGGGGAGCAGTTGAGCTGGTATGGCCGCCAGGGCACCCCGTCTGCTGCGCCATCGGCGGGCCAAGAGCAATCTGGAGAAGTCCTGGAGAAGGAACTGCTCTGGGAGGGGCAGCTGACATTCGATTGGCCAGTGGCGGGTCCCGAGCAGTTTGAGCGCGCGTGTCGATATCGTGTTGCCGTGCGGGGCGGCCAAACGACGGACATGATGGTTGCCTTCGGGTGGCGGCCCGCCTTTGGCCGCACCAGGCGCCGGATCATTGCGTTCATGACTGCGCCCGCCCTTTGGCCAGCGGTGGAGCTCGTAGCCACGGATGACTACGACGAATCGCGGCAACTCCTGTGGGCCGTGAAGCAACCCGGGAGCAACCGGCACTACGCCCCTCTCGAACAGCCGCATCCTGATTTCCGGCCTTTTCGGCTGGTGCGGTTCAAGGACCACATTCGGGCCCCTCGGAGCTACAGCAGCTGGGCGGTGCTACTGAGCGAGGACGATATCGACTCCATCATCAAGCTCGGGCTCATCAGAGCCACGCACAAGCATCAGCCGACGGCGCGGGCCGCGCCTGCGGCGGTCAAGAAAGCCGCTCCGACCAGGCCACCGCAGCCGGGCTCGCCGATGACAAACACGCAAAGAGTTCGCCAGTATTTCACCGAAGTCCGCCCAGGAGGAGCGACCATCAGCGATATTCAAAGGGTGACCGGCGTGGCTCCCTATCAGCAGGTCTACCAGATCGTGCACAGGCTGGTAGACGAAGGGTTCCTGCGTTTCGAAAGGCGGGGCAGGGGACGCGGAGGGGGCAAGGTTTTCTATCTGTCAGAGACCCTACCTCCGACGGCGGCGCCCAAGGCAGCAGTACCGTCGGGGAGGCCTCCACCCGGCCAGGGAAGAAGAGGGCCGACGGAAGCGGCCGCAGCTCAGCGGGAAAGGGTGGCCGGTTCCCTGCTCGCCTACGGTGAGGAGCTCGCGGCCAAGGGGCAGAGCGGCATCGTTGAGTTCACCCAAGACCCGGCAGCCAACCGGCTGATCCTGGAGGACCCTCTGGCATTCGTATTGGGAGTCGTATGTGACCAGGGAGTGAAGGCGGAAACCGCCTGGGCGTTGCCACACCTTTTGAAGGCCAGGCTCGGTCATCTGGACCCTGACCGGATAGGCCAGATGACCAAGCAAGAGCTGGCGGCGGTTCTCGCCAGGCCCTCGGCCCTTCACCGCTTTCCCAACAAGATGGCGGACTACGTTTTGGCCGCCTGTGAAAAGGTCGTCAAAGCTTACGCGGGCGACGCATCACGCATCTGGATCGGGTGCTCGAGCAGCAGCGAGATAGCGAGGCGCTTCGACGAATTCAGGGGGATTGACCAGAAGAAGTCGTCCATGGCCGTCAACATCCTCGTCAGGGACCTAGGCGTCCAGGTGGCCGACCCGGAGAACATCGACGTGTCCTACGATGTCCATGTGCGACGGGTATTCCTTCGCAGCGGCGTCGTGGATAGGGACAGCCAGGAGGAGGTCGTCGCAGCAGGTCGGGAGCTCCATCCGGAGTACCCTGGTGCCCTGGACCTTCCCGCCTGGTATGCGGGGCGGAACTGGTGCCACCCCGCGAGCCCGGATTGCGGCGGCTGTCCACTGTCGTCCGCGTGCCCGGAGAGAGTCGAACTGGATGTCGAGACCTTCTGAGGATCGCGGGAGCCACGTCGAGTGAGCCACGCGAATGAGACCTCTCCACTATGCACGTGTCCACTGTGTAGCGCCCCACTGCGCGCGCAAGAGGGGGCTAGGCGGTTCGGCCAGACGGCAAAGCGATACGAAGACTGTCTGAGAGCGTGTGATAGGTGCCGGGTTGGCCTGTCCAACTCGGTCACGAAACCAACCTGCATTCGCCGGGACTGGAGGGATGGCCTTTGGGATGGAGCTTCGGCGTCCAGGCTAAGATACCTGGTCAGTAGGGCGCTGAACGAGGGCAACCGGGAGAACAAATTGCGGCGTCTGGCGCACGAGCATTCGGAGGATATGCTCACCTGGAATACGTTCTCATGGATTGAAGAACACACTCTTATAGAGGCGGTGAAGTTTCTAGCCGATTCGGTCAGTGGCGGCTCGCCCCGCATCTACTACTGGGGTGTGAACGAGCGGAACCTCCGGTGGACGCCTGCCTTCGTTCACTTCCTCATTGAGCGGTTCCACGAGAGTCCAAACCGCCTAAGCGAACCAGATATCATAATCGAGACGGACAACACCGTTGTGTTCGTGGAGGCCAAGTTCACGTCTCCTAATGAGCGTGGAAAGAGCGAGAAGCTGGACAAGTACGTTTCGGGTGACTGGGCCGTGAACAGATCGCAACTCAGGGCGGCCGGAATGTACGAGCTCGTGCGCAACTGGGCCATAGGGATGGCCTGGACCAGGATGGGCCGCAGGAAGGGCCGTTTCGTCCTTGTGAACTTGGTCCGCGAGTCCGACGAAAGGAGCATCGAGGAGGAGTTCGGTGCTCTCGTAACACAGAATGCCCCACAAAGGTTTCGGCGTGTCACGTGGGAATCCCTGGTGCACCACGTGTGCCCTCAGCTCGCTGAGAGGTTTCGATCAGTGACGACCTACTGTCGGCCCGCGTTTCCGGGCCTAGGCTCCGGGAGTCGGCCGCGAAACTAGATTTGGCGCTCGATAGCCATGGATGCCGACCGACACTTCGATCCAGAGCTGTTCGAGTGGATACTCAGCCTCCCTCTCTACGATGCTTCCACATGCACAAGGCTGTCTAGCGAGCCCGGAGTGTATTTCGTGGTGGAGGAGGGCGAATTGTTCCGCACTGGCGGGGTGTCGAGGGAGCGGATCGTTCGAGTTGGGCGTGCTGAGAGTCTGATTCAGAGGATCGCTGGTGATCACTACCTAGTCATGCCCCAGCTGGCCAGACGTCCGAAGACAGCGCATGCCGGATCGGTCTTCCGGCTACACGTGGGAGGAGCGTGGCTCCGGAGACACAAACGCCTACGTGATGCTGAGCTGTGGCAGGCGAAGAGAATCGATATGCCGGTCGTAGAAGAGGTCGTCAGCGACTATCTCCACAAGAGCACTGGCTTTCATGTTGCTGAAGGCTGGCATGAACTCGAGAAGTTCCTGATTGCTAGTATGGCGGCCTGGCGCCTGAAGCCGAGCCCCGGATGGCTTGGCAGGTGGGCAAGGAACCCAGTCGTCAGTCGGTGCGGCCTCTGGAATGTGCAGCATGTCGCGGGGCCCCGACTGAGCAATGATCAGAGATCTTCCCTGTTGAACAGTCAGTTCACGCCATCCGCCGAGCCCCTCGAGGAGGGCAACTACGAACGCAGTAGAGATGACCCAGTCTGAACGTGAAACAGCGAATCGGATCCGCGCGGGCCTTCGCCGGCTCCGGTCTCGGATAGGCAGTGGAAATGAGTCCGAATTGCTTGTTTGGGTACTGCCGGGCAAGCTGGCGTGCTCTCAAAGGCCCCTCCGGGATGACCAGCGCTTTGGAGGCAGAGGCCTTCAGCTACCTGCCGAGGCGAGGTCGGCCGTCTTGACATGGGTCGAGCGAGTCGTTCAAGAGAATGGCATACGAAGCATCATATGCCTTATGCACCCGAAGGAACTGAGGTACTACGAAGACCTGGAGCTGGATCCCGATGGACTCCTGGGCTTCTACGAAAGAAATGGCATTCTGGTCCGTCACTTGCCGTGGGCTGACCCAGCTCACGCGAAGAGCGCCGAGGAGCGCTCCCGGGTGCTGCGGCAGGTGGAGCAAGTCAAAGTGAAAGCCCTGGAAGCATTCAAAGAACTCCCGAAGCCCGTGCTAATTCAGTGCAGCGCAGGCATCGACAGGACAGCCCCTGTCGCCGCTTATGTCGTCAGCCGCATGGAGCCGCCATCCAGTCACACCGATAGCCCAGCGAGTCTAATGCTCTGAGTCGCCAGCCGCCTCCAAGCCGTGCAATCTTCGATGGATGACGCCAGCGGCAGGCAGAGTGTGTAGAGAGCCTGCCCGCGGAGCAGGAGATCCCTCAACGGCATGCAACCTCCATTGGGCGTCACTTTCTTTCAACAGTTGGGGGAAGCGACCAGGCTGATCTAGCCAGTGTCTCCACCAACCAAATGCCCAACCGTCTAGGTCATCTCTCGCCGCGCCTGCTATAATTGGGCTAATCGCTCATGCGTTCCAGCCATGTTCTCTTGGCTTCCTGAGAGGTGGCTCGTAACTGTCCACCGTGGGCGACCTGAAAGGCGGAGTCCCGCGGTTGGGTCACAATTACAGCCTACTGACCCAACAACGGGGCCACTTGGATGAGGAGTCTAAATGGCCACAGGGGAGATTCGGCCCAGTAGGTCCTGGACGAGCATGGCAAAGTCAAGTGCAACTCTTCCCATGTCATCCAGCCCAGCTGAGTGGAGTGACCCGTTGCCAGGTGAGCCGATTGCCTGTACCTGCCACCGTCGTGGCGGTCACCACGCACCGCTGTCCGAGCTGCTGGCCATTCGCCAAGGACGTGGCTCACGGTACTGCCGCTGGCAGCTGGGCACGCTCGATGCGTCGCGCGAGCACGAACTGGCGGAGGCAGCGTGCCAGGTTGCCGATTCAGCGATGCGCTGGCGCTGTCGTGGGGCCCCCCACGACTACCGGTTGTGGAGAGACGCCGTAAACGATAGGACTGTGCTCGCCGGTGCCAATCGGGAAAAGGTCCTCCCCTTTGTCTATACCTTGTTCGGCGACCAGCAGCTACCTAAGCCTGAAGAGCACGCCCGCGGCTGGGTGGCCGAGTTCATTTGGTTCCGAATAGCCAGCGAGATGGGGGTTCACGACGAACGCGTGCTGCGGAGGCTAGAGGGCCCGAGTTTCCACGCCACCGAACCCGGCGGTGACGGGCTCGCGGTCTGGCAGCGCACAGCGGACGGCACATTGACGTTCTGCCTCTGGGAGATCAAGAACCATGTCGGCGGCTCTGCCTTGAGCGCCACTGTCGCTCGGGCGTACCACCAGCTCGACACGCGAGCGACCGAGTACCTTGCCAAGCTCACCGGGGTGGAGGCGGTGGCCAGGGACGATCCCGAGGTCGATAAGCTCTATGCTCGCCTGGTCGACCTGTGGGTGGACAACAGCGATCGAGCCGGTGCAGGCGTGGCCGTAGCCACCCACGTGCAGTTGGCCCCGTCTCGCTGCTTCTCGACCATGCATAACCACTTTCCCAGTCGGACAGGGCCGTGGCAGCTGGAGGGGATTGTCGCCGCGATCGCGGACTTCGCCGCCTTCACCCGGGACGTGCGGGAGCGAGTATGGATCGCGCTCTAAGGCTCGACGCACTGGGTGAGGCGCTCGGGTCCCATCCGGGACCTGAGACACCGCTTCCCACTGCGGAGCAACTGCAGCAGCTACTCGGAGATACCGAAGCGAGGCTCTTCCTCGACCAGCAAGTTCTGCCTGATGAGCTGCTACGCACTGCATGGTACCTGCACGGGGTCGCGAGTGCGGACACCGCGGCCGCCGATTATACACTCGCCCGCCAGCGTCGCGCGTTTGCGGTTAGTGCCCACATCTTCGACCTGGCGAGCCTGTCTACCGACAGATCGGACGCGGAGCGGCTCCAGTTCGCCTTCGCAGCCGAGGTGGGCTATCACCGGAGCGAGGCCCAGCCGAACGCCATGGCAGTGGCTCGGCGCCAGGACGTCCTAATCCGCACCGACGTCGATTTGCTCGATCACCTGCCCATGCTCGCTGTCAAGGCGGGCGTAGCACTTCTGGGTCTGGACCCTGTCCGGCTGCTCAGACAGCTTCGCAACTGGAGAGCCCAGCTGCGTGGCTTGGCCGATACGATCGGGGTGGATGATCTAACCACGACGATGTTCGGGCCGACCTTCTGCGTAGTTGAAGGCGCAGATGCGCTAGTGCGGTTCCTCGCTCGCGGTGACAGGGACCAGCTCAACCGTGCCCGCGAGCGATTCAGCGCAGCAGTGACCGTGCCCGAGGGGCGAGGGGATCATGACGCGCGTTGGGTCGCGGCACACCTGCGGTTTCTCGCCGACGAGATGGACGCCGGGAGTGTGTGGACTCTGCTGCCACCGAGTGTTCCCGATGGCGCAAAGCAGGCATTCACCCTGACTGCCCCACCCGTACTCACGCTCTGGCAGCCCCAACGCGAGTTGCTGACCAACATACCCATCAAGCCAGACTCCGAGGGGCAGGCGGACGTTGGATCGGGTCAAGCACGTTCGGCACTCGACCCCTCGGTTCGCCGCCTGGTGTTGTCCGTGCCCACCAGCAGTGGAAAGACGCTACTGGGTCAACTGCTGATGGTCACCCATCTGGCGACGGCGTCCACAGGCGTCTGCTATGTCACGCCCCTGCGCAGCCTCGGGAGGGAGGTTCGCCGCTCGCTCGCCCGCCGGCTGCGCGTCTTGGCCCGAGAAGTAGGCCGCGAGGAACCCGATTTCGGTCTGCCGGAAAACAGCCCGATGGCAGGGGTGTTACGTGCTCTCGGCATCAGCCCTGCCGCGATCATGGATGCTGGGGGGCTCCGCGCCGTTGCGGATCGCGCAGCACAGCCGGATGTCGCCGTCATGACGCCTGAGCGCCTCGCCCACGCCCTGCGCGATGACGCGGATGCCGTGCTCAACCGCTTCGGCCTGTTCGTTTTCGATGAGGCTCATCTGGTCGGCGAACGCACACGCGGTTTCCTCTTGGAATCCACGCTGGCGTTTCTCCACTGGCGCACTCGCGACACCCCTCACCGGCTCGCACTCCTCTCGGCGGCGATGGGCAACGCCGGCCAACTCGCGGCTTGGCTCGATGTCGATGGCGAAGTGCGTCTGCTCGAATCAGAGTGGCGAGGCCCGCGACGGCTGCATGCGATCTTCTCCACCGAGATTGACTGGAACAGCCCGACAGTCGACACGGTGGCTGCACGGGGCGGGCAGGCACACCTTACCCGCCGGCTTCGCTACCCGACCTTCGGAGTCGTTCGCCTACGCCCAGCCGAACATCAGCCGATGAGCGTCCGCACGACGGAGGCGATCGGCGAAACCTGCTTCCGTGCCCAGGCGGATGGGACAAGGGAGCCCAGGCCCGAGCAAGGGCATAGCACACCTCTCTACCGTATGCTTGCTGATATTGTTCGCTACGTTGCCCACGCGGGGCCGGTATTGGTCATTCGCTCCACGCGCCGTAGTGCGGTCGACATGGCCAAGGCTATCGCCGAGAACCGGCCGGACCGCGAGGCCGCCCGGCCGTTGGTCGACCTGGCGCGGGCCCGCCTCGGCATCGACCACCCGTTGGTCGCAATTCTCGCCAAGGGAGTCTCATACCACCACGCGGGGCTTCCCGTGGAGCTGCAAGAGGCCATTGAGGACGGGATCCGTGACGACGCGTTGCAGTTCCTGGTCGCCACCAGCACCCTGACCGAGGGCGTCAATCTCCCTGTTCGGACCGTGGTGCTGGCAGCCATCCCTTATGAGGGGCAGCCCCTGGACCAGCAACTCATCGGTGCGCGCCTGGTCAACGCCATGGGTCGTGCCGGCCGGGCCACTAGGGAGAGTGAGGGCTGGGTCATCCTAGCCCGCGCTGCTGCGCGCTCATCTGCCGATTTCGCGCTCCTTGAGCCGGACGCGAACGCCCTGCAAGTGCGCTCTAGGCTCGCTGACGAGGCTGCGTTGGAAGCGCTTGCCGCCTTTGAAGATGCCTTGCGGGCTGGCGAGGACGCCATCGTCGCTGCCCATGGTGTGGTTGCCGACTTCGTTAGCTACCTCTGGTTCGTGCTAGCCGCAGAGGAAGATCTGGGTCGGGTGGGGGAAGCCGCAGACACAGCCGGTGCATTTGCTGCCACCTTTGCCTACACTCAGCTCGACTCCGAGACGCGCGAGCGCTTCGAGCAAGTGGTACGCATTATCAGCGAGGCTTACTCAGCTAGCCCCCCCGAGCGTCGACGCTGGTGGGCTCGCGCCGGCACGTCTATCGCCAGTGCCAGGGTACTCGATAGTCTCGCCGATGAGATCGTCGCGGCTGTGCTCGCAGTGTCAGATACCCAAGTGCCAGACCTGGCCGACCCGCTGCTCGCGCTGACCCTGCTTGAACGTCTCGACATGTTCCACCGACTCCTTGAACTCTCCGAGGTTCCCCGGAAGTGGGTCTTTCATCGCACCGAGAGCGGACAGTCCCAAATCGTCCATCTGGAGCCAGTCGAATTGCTCCGACACTGGCTGACCGGCCAGTCACTTCCGCAGATCGCGGATGTCCTGCTGACCGAAATCCCAGACCGCTCACTCCGCATTGAGCGGCTCGTGGATGCCGCGAGCGACTTCTGCGAGCACTATTTCTCCTGGATCGTCGGAGCGCTCCTGGGACAGGTGAACAGCCGCCTGAACGAGAGCGATGCTGGCGACAAACGTCGCCTGTGCCCCGACCTCTCGGTGTTCATCCGCTATGGAGTGACAAGCGCTGAGGCGGTTGAACTTCGCACTTCCGGGCTCCGGTCCCGCGAGTTGGCGAATCGGGTATCCAAGGCCGCCAAGGATGACCAAATTGATCTGAAGGGCCTGCGGTCTTGGCTCGGCCGGATGGCGCTAGTCGGCTGGAGGGACCGTTTCGACGCAACAGCGGCCGACCTTCTCGATCTACTGGAGTACAGTCGGACCAGGGATGCCGACGTTCTGCGGAAGCTGCTTGCCGATGGTGTCGTGACGGTGACTGTCGACGTGAGAAAGTCGCCGCTCCCCACCGAGGAGGAGCTTCACCCAGAGCACGGCCGATCGACCGACGGTGAGGGAGACAGTGGAAACGCTGACGCTGGCGCTCCAGGTGAACCGGCAATCGTCCGCGCGGTCGCTGGCGACCTGAGACCGGCGCCGCTCGCAGTGTTCTCGGCCAAGTCGAACGTCGAGACACCAGTTGCGAACATACCGACCTCGCTGCACGCCGAACTGCAAGCGTTTCTCGACACGGGCCTCGATGTCGACGGCTACCTCGCGGGCGATCAACTCACGCTTCGCCTCGTCGAGGAGCCTTCCGACTGAAGAGTGCTGTCACGGATGCGCAAACCAGTTACCCGCGACCGGGTCAGACCACGAGTTGTCGGAGAGCGAAAGTAATCCGAAGCTGAGGCCTCAGTGACGTAGACTCATCCCCGACTCTCGCGTAGCGTGTGCTGAAAAGAGGGTTTGGCCACGTACATCTACATCTCTGTGCTCTTCGCCACAGTGGGAAGCTTCCTCCCGGCCTCCGGCGGGCGGTGAGGCTACCCATCAGGTGAGAGAACATCCCTGGGGGGAGCACTCGCTCTTGACCAGCGCTAGGGGCGCGCTTTGAATGCGGGCCCTGGGCCATTGACACGGCGTCAACCCAGCTGCACAATCCCTGTGGCGAGTTGAATGATGGGACTGTGAGCAAGCAAACCGACAGGCGCAGGCGGCGAGAAAAGTACCTCAAGGATGTCTTGGGCCCAGCAGGCTTGACATTGCGTGATCTGGCTGTCCCTACCGTGGAAGCTCTCCACGAATACGCTAGATTCATGATCACGTCAGCAGATGCACCAAGTGCCAGTTGGAACACGCCTGTCAACGAACTTTGTCGCGCAGTGGAGTTCGAGATCGTGAACACCTTAGGCGATATGCCGAAACTGGCCCAGCTGAACGAAGACATGGCCCTGGGTGAAATGGCGCATCTGCTTCGTGACCTGGGCAAGAATGAGAGCGCAAACGCCGCGACGCGCGCCCACGGGCTTGATCCAGATTTCGTCTTCATGCGGCTGCCCAGCAAATTGTCGAAGCTGGCTGGTATTCGACGGCAATCGGGAGCAGTGCACGGGAGAAAGGTCGTGCGGCATGCGACGCAACGTCATGCTCAGAGTGCGTTGAAGACCGCGATTAGCGGCAAGTCAGCCATAATCCCCGACCTAGTCTGCATAAGGCGCAACCCGGTCCAGATGGGAGCAGTCGGTGAATGATCGCCGATTCCTAGTCGTATGTTGTGGCAACACCTGTCGAAGCCCAATGGCTGGTGAGATCATACGACATGTCGCTGAGAGGGCTGGACAGAAGGTCGAGGTTCGTACGGCTGGGCTATGGCCGCAGGAGCACAGTCCACTCGCCACGAACGCCGTCACGGCGATGCGAGAGATAGGCTTGGACATTTCCGACGATTATCCGAAAGGACTTACGCCTGCTCTCATCGAGTGGGCCGACGTAATAGTACCCGTCGAAGAGCATTATGGGGACGAAATCGTAGATCGATTCCAAGAAGCTTCGGAGAAGGTGCGAACGTTGACCTCCAGCATTCCCGATCCGTACTGTAAGGACTTGAGGACGTATCGGGAGTGCCGGGACCTTCTGCTTCAAGCCGCTCGGCGATTGGTCGAAGAGCCACATCCGGGCTAGGCGGCGCATCGCACGTTGGACGATCTCAGCGCTGGAGCCAAATAGGTAGAGAGCCTGCCTGAGAAGCAGGTGACCGGATTGTCAATCAGGACATGTTGGCGGGATCCTCTGAATTGCCACCGCCTTTAGCCAAGCGAGAATAAGCTTTCGGGCGCGACGCTTTCATACCTAGCCTGAGGTCATTTACACTGGCTGCAGCAACGGTGTGGGACTCTTTCTGCCGACAGGTCGACGCGGGTGAGGGCGCGAGTCGACCTTCTGGGTGGAGGCGATCCTTCATCGGCCTCCGGCCTGCCCAGTATCGGCGCTCCGGAACCTGTGGGTGCATCGCCAGACCGAAGCCAGCGCCCTCAGCGCCATGGGGGTCGCCCCCTCGCGGCTTTTCCAGGCCGTTAGAATCGATTCCAGATGCAGAACAGGTCGGAGACAAATGAGAGGATGGACACTACCGCCGCCAAGAGAGCCCACTAAAGGCAGAGACCAATTGAGAAGGGAAAGGGAGAAGAAGGTGAGGTGGCTCATCAGGCATGGATATCTCCGGTCAGAGCGTATAAGAGATGCAATGCTGAAAGTGCCGAGGGAAAAGTTCATACCTCCCCTTCACAGAGACTATGCCTACCTTGAGATTCCCCTGCCACTTCCCGGCGAGGAAGCGACGATCTCATGCCCCCATAGCTATCCCCTCTTCTATGAGCCGTTGGGCCTCGATGCAGGCCACAAATTCCTCGAGGTGGGTCTTGGGTCGGGCTATGGCACTGCACTGGCCAGGGAGATCGTCGGCCAAGAGGGGCTGGTCGTATCCATTGAGATCGACCCTTTGACCTTTGAATTTGCAGGAAAGAACCTGGAACAGGCGGGCTACGATGATATCCTCCTCGTAAAAGGTGACGGAGGCTTTGGATACCCGCCGATGTCGCCCTACGACAGAATCTGTATAACTGCAGCCTGCATCGAGATTCCTCCTCCGCTGCTGGAACAGCTCAGGGTGGGAGGAAAACTAATCGCACCGGTGATTCAAGAAGGGGTCCAGAATCTCGTAGTGCTTGAGAAACGTGAGAAGAATCTCCCAAAGGCCTCCATTGTCTGTCAGGTGCTGTACGTCTCTCTGAGAGGGACCTACGGGACAGGCGCGAGCGATCCCGGCTTCTTCCGGGTCTAGTTGAGCCATAGTGGGCGTCCAAATGAGCCGTCAGACAACCGCCGCACGTCTAGGCCGAGGGATTATGCAATGCCAATAGCAATCTTGTATCGGGAAGAGTTGAAGGAATACGATTTTGGGCCGGGGCATCCTTTCAGGGGAGGTCGGTACGAAGTATTCCTTAGGTTCCTAAGGGAGAATCTTCAGGAGGACGACGATTACCGGATAGTGCCATCCGAAGCCGCCAGCGACGAAGACCTGCTAAGAATCTGCCAGAGGGACTACATCGATTTCACCAAGGAATTCTATCGAGCTGTGCACTTGGGTCTGACCTTTGACGGCAGGTTCTACCAATACCACTCGCCAGATAATCGTCCAGCCGGTAGATGCGGAAGGCTTGAAGAAGCAGCCAGGCTAGTCGTTGGCCAAGCCAAGATGGCTGTTGACCTAGTTCAATCCGGCCGATTCGAAAAGGCAGTTTCGATTGGTGGGGGACTGCATCATGCCAGGCGGAGGTATGGAGAGGGGTTCTGCATCTATAACGATGTGGCGTTCGCAGCAACCTACTTGCTGGAGGACTACGGGCTGGAAAGGATCCTCATTCTGGATACCGATGCTCATGCAGGAAACGGCACAAGTGAGTACTTCTCTTCAAACCCACGGGTTCTGCTTATCGATCTGCATCAGGACCCCAGGACTCTGTACCCGGGTACTGGCTTTGTCTGGGACGTTGGCGTCGGCGCAGGCAAGGGGTTCACCGTGAACATCCCCATGCCGTTGGATGCCAGCTACGATTCCTATCAACTGGCCTTTGAGGAGATCGTCCAGCCGCTGGTTGAGGAATTCAAGCCGCAGATTATCATCAGGAACGGCGGTTCTGATCCTCACTTCGATGACGGACTGACGCGCCTGGGGTTGCCGGTACGAGGCTTCAGAATGATCGGCGAGCGAGTGAAGGAAATGGCCGAAGTGTGCCAGGGAAAGGTCATCGATCTCATTGCCTCCGGCTATAACGAAAAGGTCTTACCGTGTGCGTGGCTGGCTTTGATTTGTGGACTGGCCGATCTTGACGTTGCTGCAGAGGAGCCCGGAATGGTGCCACACACACTCCAGAAGGATCCCTCGCTTGACGAGACTAGAAAGGTAATAGCAGAGGTAAGGGCCCATCTCAGGGAATATTGGCGATGCCTCTGATTCCCGCACATCGCCCTTGTGAGATGAGGCCATGCAGTTTTCCTTCTCGCCACCCGACTTGAGTTCGCCTACACGATCTATAATGAGAGTTACGAGAAACGCACAGGTCTTTGCTGTCGAGCGAGGTATCTGTTGAGAAACTTGGACCCACTGCTCAATCCCAGAGCAATTGCCCTGATAGGCGCTACCGATCGGGAGGGCTCGGTCGGTCAGGCTCTTATGAGAAACCTGATTCTGGGAAAGAGCGAGAGGAGAATCCACTTTGTGAACCCTAGGCGCGAGAGCGCCATGGGTGAGAAATGCTACCCGAGTGTAGGGGACGTGCCCGAACAGGTGGACCTGGCGATCGTGGCCACTCCTGCGGAGACAGTGCCGCAGATAGTGGAAGACTGTGGACAGGCAGGAGTGGCAGCAATGGTGATCATTTCGGCCGGATTCAGAGAGGCGGGGGAGTCGGGGCGAAAGATCGAGGAGGAGATAGCGGCTACCAGGGCCAAGTACGGGATGCGAATCCTTGGCCCCAACTGCCTGGGAATAATCAGACCTCATGCAAACTTGAACGCGACGTTCTTGAGGCGGAACCCTGAGCCTGGACGAATAGCCTTCATATCCCAGAGCGGGGCGCTAGGATCGGCAATCCTCGACTGGGCGGCTAGCTCCCACATCGGGTTCA